>Ga0073929_1000072_pt1 | contig 166102 bp, 158 predicted proteins | sample DewCreD2012metaG_3_FD_76966 | JGI IMG/M metagenome (GOLD analysis project Ga0073929, IMG submission 76966) | Hot spring sediment bacterial and archeal communities from British Columbia, Canada, to study Microbial Dark Matter (Phase II) - Dewar... ... | reverse complement strand
AGCCACCGCCCTACGTGGCGATGGCCCAGATCGACCCCGCCTACACCATCCACGAGGCATGGCGAGGGCGGGCCGAGGTCAGCTATCCGGAGCCTTCGGAGGGGGCGCCCTGGCACCTAGTGCCCTTCCGGGGCCCCATCATCGCCGTCCACGCCGTGGCCGACACCGAACTCCCCTACGCCCGCTTCATAGTCCCGTTCCAGACGTGAGTCATCAGTAGCCGGGGGCGGCCCTCGCCCCTGGAGGGTGGTCATATGCAGGGGGGGCCATGGCCAGGATATCTAGGAGCAGAGAGCACAGGACTGGCCGCGGCACCAGACGCGGCCCCCAGACCCGCAAGCACATCCTGGACGTCTCCTTACGTCTCTTCTCCGAGCGGGGGTTCGCCCGCACCAGCATCCGTGACATCGCCCGGGACGTAGGGATCACCGACGCCGCCATCTACTATCACTTCTCTTCCAAGCAAGAGCTCCTGGAGGCGCTACTGGAGGAGAGGGGGTTCACCGCCAGCATCCAGCAACTGGAGCAGGGCTCCGCCGCCGACCTCCCTCTCCTGGAGTGCCTGCAGCACATGGCCCGGGGAGCCATCACCCTGATGGAGGAGAACCGGGACTTCGTCCGTCTCATCGTCATGGAGGGGCTGGCGGGGGACGAGACGACGGCCGAGCAGTACCGTCGTCTGATGGACCGTTGGGAGGCGGCCCTGACCGCCGTCCTGGAGCGCTATCAGTCCCGCGGCGAACTGGGTGGCCGGGACGCCGCCGTGGTGGCCCGCAGCCTCATCTACGTCATCCTGGCCGCCTTCCTGGACACCCTGCTGGGGCGACACCTGCCGGCCCGCGGCACCTCGCAGGCGCGGCGGGAGCAGCTCCTGGGCTTCGCCAACGCTGCCCTCACCAGCCTCCCCCTGGCCTGACTCTCCTCCGGAGGTGGCAGGACTTGCGCGGTGGAGGCCTCCCGTGGGCGACCCTCGCCTGGGCAGGCCTCCTCGTCCTCAGCGTCGGCCTCACCGTGGCGGCCGCCGTCGAGACGCCCCTCCCCGGCGACGCCTACCTTCTGGCCCGGGGGCAGTCGCTCCCCTTCCCCGGCCGGACGGCCGCCGAGGCCATCCGGGCGGTGACCGGCACGCAGGTGGTCATGGCCACGGGCGCTGTCCTGGCCCTGGCGCTGGTTGCTCTGGGCTACCGGCGGGAGGCCCTCTTCCTCGCCCTGGGCCTGGTGCTCTTGCCCCTCCTCCAGACGGGTCTGAAGGAGGCGGTGGACCGGCCGCGGCCCGGCCCGCCCTGGGCGGAGCTCCGGGCCGGCTACTCCAGCCCCAGCTTCCCCGCCGGCCACGTTATGAGCCCTACCTTCCTGTACGGCTACCTGCTGTGGCTGGCCTGGCGGGGGCACGCCCCTCCTCCCTGGCGGTGGCCCCTGAGCCTGGCGTCGGTCGTGGTGCTCCCGCTGGCGGGGCCGCCTAACGTCTGGCTGGGCGTCCACTGGCCCAGCGACGTCCTGGGCGGCTGGGCCTGGGGCCTCGTCCTGGCCGGCGCCGCCGCCCTGGGGGAGGAGCGGGCGCGGCGCAGGCGATGGGCGCCGGCTGAGAGCTGATAAAATGCCTACGCCTGTCAGCCTTTGTGCTCTTGCAAATAACGACCAGCGGGAGTAAGCTCTAAGGGCGTAAAGGCCGTTCGCCTCGGGAGGAGCGTCAGGGATGCGCATAGCACTGGCTGCCGACCACGCCGGCTACCCCCTCAAGGAGATGGTGGCCGAGTGGCTCCGCCGGGAGGGCCACGAGGTGCTGGACCTTGGCACCCACTCCACGGCGCCCGTGGACTACCCGGACTACGCGCGGGCCGTGGGCGAGGCGGTGCGGGACGGCCAGGCGGAGCGTGGCATCGTCATCTGCGGCAGCGGTGTGGGCGCCTGCATAGCTGCCAACAAGGTGAAGGGCGTGCGGGCCGCCCTCTGTCACGACCCCTACTCCGCCCGTCAGGGCGTGGAGCACACCGATATGAACGTCCTCTGTCTGGGCGCCCGGGTCATCGGCCCCGTGCTGGCCCAGGAGGTCATAAAGGCCTTCCTCTCCGCCTCCTTCAGCGGCGAAGAGCGCCACCGGCGGCGCCTGGCCAAGGTCAGAGCGCTGGAGGAGGGACTCCCCGTGGAAAGCGAGGCGAAGGCATGAGCAGCCCCCTGCGAGAGCTGGGCCGACTGGGCCAGAGCCTCTGGTACGACAACATCCACCGCGGCCTCCTGCGCTCCGGCGAGCTGGCCCGCATGGTGCGAGAGGACGGCATCGTCGGCGTCACCTCCAACCCCACCATCTTCGACAAGGCCATTGCCGAGGGAGGAGAGTACGACGAGCAGATCCTCGCCCTGGCCGCCCAGGGCCAGAGTGTGGAGGAGAGCTACGAGGCGCTGGTGACGGAGGATATCCGTCAGGCGGCCGATGTCCTCCGCCCCGTCTACGAGGCCACGGCGGGCCGGGACGGCTACGTCTCCCTGGAGGTCTCCCCGGAGCTGGCCTATGATGCCGAGGCCACCGTAGAGGCCGTCCGCCGCCTCTGGCGTCTCCTTGACCGCCCCAACGTCATGGTCAAGATCCCGGGCACTCGCCAGGGCCTTCCCGCCATCCAGCGCTGCCTGACTGAGGGAATGAACATCAACGTGACCCTCCTCTTCAGCGTCCGCCGTTACGAGGAGGTAGTGGAGGCCTACATCAGGGCGCTGGAGGAGCGGGGCCGCCAGGGGCAGCCCCTGGATGGAGTGGCCTCCGTGGCCAGCTTCTTCGTCAGTCGGGTGGACACGCTGGTGGACCGCCTGCTGGAGGAGCGGGCCCGTGAGGCGGGGCCGGCCGCCGAGGAGGCAGCCTCCCTCCTGGGGCGGGCGGCGGTGGCCAACGCCAAGCTAGCCTACGAGCGTTTCCAGGCCCTCTACGCAGGTGAGCGCTTCCGGGCCCTGGCAGCCAGAGGCGCCCGGCCGCAACGCCTCCTCTGGGCCAGCACCAGCACCAAAGACCCCCGCTACTCGGACGTCAAATACGTGGAGGAGCTCATCGGCCCCGACACGGTGAACACCGTCCCCCAGGTCACCCTGGATGCCTTTCGTGACCACGGCCGCGTCGCTCCCACGCTGACCGCGGGCCTAGAGGAGGCGAAGGAGGTCATAGCCCGTCTCGCCCGGCTGGGGATTGACATGGAGGCGGTGGCGCAGGAGCTGGAGCGGCAGGGGGTGGAGCTCTTCGCCGAGTCCTACCGCCGCACCCTGGTCTCCCTGGCCGAGAAGCGGGCTCGCCTCCTGGCGGCGACGTAGCCCCCCGGCCCTGCCAGACGCCCGCAGAGCGCCCGTCGGCCGGACTTTTCTCACGGCCTCGGCATGTAGCGGGGCCGCGCCGGGCTCCTCGTCTTTCTCCCCCCGGCTTCGAGTTGACAGACCGGGGTCGCTGCGTGATAAGGTTTTAGTAAGCTGGGAGTTGCTTTTTGGTCCCTGAGGCGCAACGATGGCGAAGGTAGCCTGCGTCCGCTGTGGCGGCAGCAAGGAGGCCCTCCAGGGGCCCCCGGTGGGGGGCCGACTGGGGCTGGAGATACAGGCCTCCGTCTGCGCCGAATGCTGGACGGAGTGGCAGGAGATGTCCCGCCGTATCATCGCCCACTACGGCCTCAACCTGGGCTACCCTGGCCATCGCCAGCAGCTCAGAGAGCTGATGAAGGAGTTCCTCAACCTGCCCTCGGCCGGGGAGGCGGGGGCCGGTGGAGTGCCGTCACAGTAAGGAGAGGGACGGCTCCGTGGCAGCCAGACCCCGGCCTCGCCCGCGCCTTCAGGGGAGGCGCGTAGTCGTCCCCCTAGAGCCCGGGAGGGGAGGTGGCTGGTCTGGCTGGCGCCAGCATCCGGCTATGCCATGCCTAACCGACTGATCAACGAGACCAGCCCCTACCTCCTGCAGCACGCCCATAACCCAGTGGACTGGTACCCCTGGGGAGAGGAGGCCTTCCGCCGGGCCAGGGAAGAGGACAAGCCCATCCTCCTGAGCATCGGCTACTCCGCCTGCCACTGGTGCCACGTCATGGAGCGGGAGTGCTTCGAGAATCCAGAGATCGCCCGCCTCATGAACGAGAACTTCGTCAACATCAAGGTGGACCGGGAAGAGAGGCCGGACGTCGACGCCATCTATATGCAGGCCGTCCAGGCCATGACCGGCAGCGGTGGCTGGCCCCTCACCGTCTTCCTCACCCCGGACGGTGAGCCCTTCTTCGGCGGCACTTACTTCCCGCCAGAAGACCGCCACGGCCTCCCCGCCTTCCCCCGTGTCCTGCTGGCCATCGCCGATGCTTACCGCAACCGGCGGGGCGATATCGTCCGGCAGGCGCAGCAACTGGTGGACCAGTTGCGGCGGGTTACGACCGTCCGCTCCGCCCCGGAACCCCTGACGACGGAGCTACTGCACCAGGCCTTCCTGGACTTCCGCTCCCGGGCTGACCCCGAGTTCGGGGGCTTCGGGCCGCAGCCCAAGTTCCCCCAGCCCTTCGTCTGGGAGTTCCTTCTCCGCTACTGGCACCGCACCGGCATCGACGAGGCGCTGGCCCTGGTGGAGACGACGCTGGAGGCGATGGCCCGCGGCGGCATCTATGACCACCTGGGTGGTGGCTTCCATCGCTACTCTACCGACCGCGTCTGGCTGGTCCCCCACTTTGAGAAGATGCTCTACGATAACGCCCTGCTGGTCCGACTCTACCTCCATGCCTACCAGGCCACCGGTCGTCCCCTCTACCGGCGCGTCGTCGAGGAGACCGTGGAATACCTGCTGAGGGAGATGCGCTCGCCCGAGGGTGGCTTCTATTCCGCCCAGGACGCCGACTCCGAGGGGGTGGAGGGGAAGTTCTACGTCTGGGACAGGCATGAGATCATGGAGACCCTGGGCGATGAGCTGGGCCAGGCCTTCTGCCGCTACTACGGGGTCACCGAGCAGGGCAACTTCGAGGGGCGCAACGTCCTCCACGTTCCCCGATCGGCCCGAGCCGTGGCGGAGGAGCTGGGCATCGCCGTGGAGCGGCTGGAGGAGCTGCTGGCCGAGGGGCGTCGTCGCCTCCTGGCCGTCCGACAGCGGCGGGTGCCCCCGGGTCGCGATGAAAAGGTGCTGACCAACTGGAACGGCCTTGCCCTGGAGGCCCTGGCGGAGGCGGCCTGCGTTCTGGCCCGCCCCGATTACCGGGAGGCGGCCGAGGCCTGCGCCCGTTTCCTCCTGGAGCGGGCGCAGGCCGGCGGCCGGCTGATGCACAGCTATAAGGACGGTCAGGCCAGAGTTCCCGGCTACCTGGACGATTATGCCTGCCTCATCGGTGGCCTGCTGGCCCTCCATGAGGCCACCTTCGACACCGTCTGGCTGCGGGAGGCCGCCCGCCTGGCCACGGAGATGCTCTCCCTCTTCTGGGACGATGCCGAGAGCGTCTTCTACGACACCGGCCACGATCACGAGGCGCTGGTGGTGCGCCCGCGTGAGCTCTTCGACAACGCCACCCCCAGCGGCAACTCTGCCGCCGTGGCCGCCCTCCTGCGCCTGGGCGCCCTCAGCGGCGATTCCCGCTGCACCGACGTCGCCCAGAGGGCGCTGCGGGGGGTGCGCGACCTGATGCTACGCGCCCCTTCGGCCATGGCCAACTGGCTCTGCGCCCTGGACTTCTACCTCTCTTCGCCGCGGGAGATCGCCATCGTCGGCCAGCGGGATGACCCGGCCACGGACGCCCTGCTGGCGGTGGTCTATCGCCGATACCTGCCCAACAAGGTGGTGGCCGGCCTCCCGCCGGACCAGAGGCCTGTGGAGGATTTCGCCCTCCTCCAGGGCCGGACGATGCTGCAGGGGCGGCCCACCGCCTACGTCTGCCAGAACTACGCCTGCCGGCAGCCCGTCACCTCGCCGGAAGAACTGGAGGCGCAGCTCTCTACCCCGGAGCCATGAGCAACCGGGACATCGCCCAGGCCTGGCAGTACCACAACGCCACCAAGCACTCCTTCTGGAGCGTCCGTAACGACCCCCACCGCCTGGACTGGGCCAACGAGCCCCTGCCCTTCAAGGTCTACCGCGACCTGGAGCCGCTGCCGCTCCCTCGTGAGCTGCCCTCCGCCGGCGTGGCCGCCCTGGATGCCATCGCCGTGCCGGAGGTGCCGGAGGAGGAGCGGGTGCCAGACCTCACCACCCTGGCCAGCCTCCTCTACTTCTCCGCCGGCATCACCAAGCGCCTGCGCTATCCCGGCGGCGAGATATACTTCCGCGCCGCCGCCTGCACCGGCGCTCTCTATCACATAGACCTCTATCTGGTCTGCGGCGACCTTCCTGGCCTGGAGGCCGGCGTCTACCACTTCGGTCCCCACGACTTCGCTCTGCGCCGCCTGCGTCGGGGCGACTACCGGTCCTCGCTAGCGGAGGCGGCGGGCGGCGAGCCGGCCGTGGCCAGCGCCCCCCTGACGCTGATCTCGGCGAGCACCTTCTGGCGCAACGCCTGGAAGTATCGCGCCCGCACCTACCGCCACTGCTTCTGGGACAGCGGCACCATACTGGCCAACCTACTGGCGCTGGCCTCGGCCCACCGGCTGCCCCACCGCCTCGTCCTCGGCTTCGTGGACGACGTGGTGAGGGAACTGCTGGGCCTGGACCGCGAGAGGGAGGCGCCCCTGGCCTTGCTGGCCCTGGGCAGGACCACCCGGCCCCTCCCCGGCCAGTCACCACCTCTGACGCCGCTCCACCTGGAGACCGTACCCCTCTCCCGCCACGAGGTGGACTACCCGGAACTGCGGGCCATACACAGGGCCTCCTCCCTGGCCAGCGCTGAGGAGGTAGCGGCATGGCGGGGCGGGCCGCCGCCCCTACCCCTGCCGGCGCCGGGCGGCCGCCTCTTCCCCCTGCAGCCCCTCTCCGACCCCCCGTCCGATCCCCTGGAGCAGGTGGTGCTGCGCCGCGGCTCCGCCCGCCGCTTTGCCCGGGAGGCCATATCCTTCCAGGAGCTGTCCACCGTCCTGGAGCGGGCCACCCGCGGCATCCCCTCCGACTGCCTGGGCAGCCGGGGGACGGGCCTGGTCCATATCTATCTCATCGTCAACGCGGTGGAGAGCCTTCCCCCCGGCGCTTATCTCTACCGGCACCGGGAGGGCGCCCTGGAGCTGCTGCGGGAGGGCGATTGCCGGGAGCAGGCGGGCTACCTGGCCCTGGAGCAGCCCCTGGGCGCCGATGCCAGCGCCGATATCTACTTCCTGTCCCCGCTGGGGCCGGTGCTGGAGCGCTTTGGCAACCGGGGCTACCGGGCGGCCCAGATGGAGGCAGGCATCATGGGGGGCAAGGTCTACCTGGCCGCCTACGCCCTCCGGCGCGGCGCCACCGGCCTCACCTTCTACGATGACGAGGTCACCGAGTTCTTCTCGCCCAGCGCTCGGGACGAGAGCGTCATGTTCCTGACGGCGGTGGGCGTGCCCTACCGTCGCCTCCGCTCCTAGCCAGCCCCGCTCCACTTTTTCATGTGACGTAACGGTCTCCCCCAGGGCGCGTCTCGTCAGCAGAACGGGGATAGGGGGTGATAGGACGGGCCAGCGTCACGGAGCAGCGCCACAGTAGCAGCAGAGGCTCGAGAAATCATACATATCCGGCACAGCCGGGGGGGAGGACTCGCAATGCTCAGCCTTTTGCCGGTCGCTATACGGCACGTCCTGGCCCTTATGGGCCGTGACGACGAGGAGGGCCAGGCCCTCACCGAGTACGGCCTCATCCTCGCCCTCATCGCCATAGTCGTCATCGCCGTCCTGATCGCCATAGGGCAGGCCCTGTTCGACATCTTCGGGCAGGTGCGGGACGCTCTGACGGGCGACACTGGCGGCTCCAGCGGCACCTAGGGCGCGGGGCTGCTGGACAGCTCTCGCCTGGTGGCCGTGGCCACGGGCAGTCGTGGCCTCCGCCATGGGCGGAGGTGTGGCCATGCCAGCGAGCGCAGCCAGAGGAGGGGAGCGGGGGCAGGCCCTGGTGGAGCTGGCCCTCGTCCTGCCCCTGCTCCTGCTCATTCTCTTCGGCATCGTCGATTTCGGCCTGGGACTCAGCGCCAAGATCCAGGTGACCAACGCCGTGCGGGACGGGGCGCGTCAGGGCATCGTCTACGGTCAGCAGGTCTGCAGCGATCCTGCCCTCCAAGAGCAGGTCAAGGAGAGGGTGCTGGATCTGGCCGGAGACCTGGTGCGCACCACCATCGGCGATGTGGAGATAGCTTGTGGCAGCAGCGCCCCGGGCTCCCGGCCCGAGTGGCTGGAGGTAGGGCTGAGCTGCACCTATAACTTCTTCGCTCCGGGGATCAGCAGGATCGTCAGCCTCGACTGTGGCTCCAGCATCAGCATGCGGTTGGAGTGAGGTGGAGCGACGATGAAGCCCCTGCAGCGTCTCTGGCGATGCTCCGGCCGGGAGGAGGGGAGCGTCCTGGTGCTGACGGCGGTGGCCCTGACCGGCCTGCTGGGGTTCTTCGCCCTCACCCTGGACGCCGGCGTCTTCCTATGGGAGAGGCGCGACCTCCAGAACATAGCCGATGCCGCCGCCCTGGCCGGGACACAGGAGCTGCCGCAACATCCTGATCGCGCCATCGTCATAGCAAGGGAGTATGCGGAGCGCAACGGCGCCGTCCAGGATGGCCGCGAGATAGAGGGCATAGAGGTGGTAGACGACGACACGGCGGTCCGAGTGCACGTGGCCCATCCGGGACGCCCCACCATCCTGGGGCGCGTCCTGGGCATCTTCAACGTGGACATAGGCACCCGGGCCAAGGGAGCGCTGCGGTCGCCCATGGAGGCGGACAACGTGCTGCCCTGGGGCCTCAAGGACTCCGCCCGCCTCTCCTACGGCGACGTCGTCACTATCAAGTACAGCGCTCAGAACGTGGATACGGGCAACTTCGGCCCTCTGTCCCTGCCCTGCGATGACCACTCCACGGGCGCCTCCTGCTACCGGGACAACATCAGAAATGGCAGCCACATAGAGCTCAACCAGGTCTATCAGACGGAGCCGGGCAACATGGTGGGGCCGACTCGCCAGGGCCTGCAGTGGCGCCTCGACAACACCAGCGCCGCCTGCGACAGCTTCGACGAGGTGTTCGAGTCGCTGGGAAGCGGCGAGTGGCGCTTCCGCAGCCCCCAGTGCAATCCCTGGTCCGGCTTCGGCGAGGCCAGCCGTCGGGTCGCCCTCATACCCGTCATTGCCGACACTGACTTCCTGGGCCGCAGCGAGGTGACGGTGGTCTCCTTCGCCCTGGTCTTCGTGGAGAACTTCCGCTGCACCGGCGGCAACGATTGCAACGTCCAGGTGCGCTTCGTGCGCGCTCACACCGATATGAACGTCCTCACGGGAGCCTACAACCCCGAAGTGGACGTCCATCTCGTCCGGCTGGTGGAGTGAGCCAGCGGAGGAGGGCCGAGGATGCTGGGGAGCGAGACTTTTACCGCCAGGGGGAACCGGGCCATGCTGGTGCTGGCCCTGGGGCTGGGGCTCATCAGCGCCCTCCTGGTCTACGCCGCGATACGCGTCGCCGGGGGGAGGGCCGGCGGGGGCGGTGGCGAGGGGACGGCCGTGGTGGTGGCCGCCCAGGATATCCCCGCTCGCACCCGCATCACGGCCGACATGGTGCGGGTGACGGAAGTCCCATCCGACCTCCTAACCCCGGGTGCTTTCACCCGCCCAGCCGATGTCATAGGCAAGACGGCCCGCTTCCCCATCGCCGCCCGAGAGCAGCTCACCAAGGAGAAGCTGGCCGAGACCTCCCTTTCGTCCGATGTGGGGCGCGACCTGCCCCTGGCCATTCAGATACCCCAGGGAAAGCGGGCCGTCGCCATCAAGATCGACGAGGAGAAGGGGGTGGGCGGCCTCGTCCTGCCCGGCGATTTCGTGGACGTCATCGGCGTCTTCGAGGTCAGGTCCGGCGAGGGAGGCTCCCGCCAACTGGTCTCCATGGTGGTGGTCCAGAACGTGGAGGTGCTGGCGGTGGCCCAGCAGACGGCAGAGCTGCCGCCAGACGCCGGCGACCTGTCCCCGGAGGAGCGGGTGAACCTGCGGGCAGGGGAGCCGGACCCGGACGCCCGGACGGTGACCCTGGCCGTGACGCCCCAGCAGGCCCAGGTGCTGGCCCTGGCGGCGGAGAGGGGCTCCCTGAGGCTCTCGCTCCGCTCCTTCGGCGATACCGGGCAGCTCTCGCCCGGGCCCGTACCCTCCAACCTACCCCTGGGCCCGGACCTGTCCGTCCTCAGCAACGCTCCCTGAGCCAGAGAGGGGAGGAGGAAGAGGCATGGCCCGCAGCCCCCAACTGGTCCTCATAGACCCGGACCCCTCCAGCCGGGAGGAGGTGCGCCGCATGCTGGCCCTGGGGGGCTTCGCCGTGCTGGGGACGGCCAACTACGGCACGGAGGCCCTCGTCCTCTGCCAGCAGGTGCAGCCGGACGTCGTCGTCCTCGCCCTGAGCGCCCCTCTGGCACGTGGCTTCCAGACGGTGCAGGCCATCATGGACAGCCTGCCCGAGACCGCCGTCGTCGTCTACTCCTCGCTGACGGAGCTGAAGGTGCTGCGGCGGGCCATGTTGCTGGGTGTGCGGGACTTCATCCCACGTCCCTTCAGGGAGGAGGCGCTGGCCAGCGCCATCCGCTCCGTCCTGGAGATGGAGGAGCGAAGGCGGGCCCGCCGCGAGGGGCTGCCAGTGTCCCAGGTGCCCTTCGGCTCCCTGATAACGGTCTTCGGGACGAAGGGGGGCGTGGGAAAGACCACCATCGCCACCAATCTGGCGGTGGGGCTGGCACAGCGGCATCAGGCCTCAGTGGCCCTGGTGGACCTGGACACTCGCTTCGGCGATGTCGCCACCCTCATGGACTTGCAGGTGGACCGCAGCATTGTGGACCTGGCCCTCCACGCGGACGATATCTCCCCCGAGCAGATAAAGGCCTGCATGGTCCGTCACTGGACGGGCGTGGAGGTGCTGGCGGCCCCCCAGTGGAAGGGGGACTGGGCCACCCTCCTGCCGGACCACGTCTCCCACATCCTCTCTCATCTGGCCCGCTCCTATGACTTCGTCATCGTCGATACGCCCGGCAGCTTCAACGACCTGATAGCCCGCTCCCTGGAGATGTCCACCCTCTCCGTCCTGGTGACCACGCCAGATGTCTCTGGCCTCAAGGACGCCCTGGTGGTCCTGGACATGCTCCGTTCCTGGTCCTACCCCCAGGACAAGTTGCTGACGGTCCTGAACCACACCAGCCCCTCCCAGAAGGTGTCGGACCACGACGTCCGCCGCGTCCTGGGGATGTCCCCCGCCTGGCGCATCCCCTTCGATAAGCAGGTGGCCCAGTCGGTGCAGGCGGGGAAGCCGCTGGTGGCCTCCCAGCCCAGGGCCAAGGCGGCCCAGGTGTTGCTGGAGATGGTAGCCCACCTCTCAGGCCAGGAGGGGCTCCTTCCCAACGGCGGCGACCGCCCGGGTGAGGGGCTCATGAGCCGCGTCTTTCGTCTGAAGAAGGAGAACGTTAAGGAGGAGAGCAAAGTATGAACTGGTGGCAGACCGGACTGCCTCAAGGCAACGGGCCCAGGACTGCGGCCGTCGGCACGGTGAGCGCCACCGTGACGGAGGGCACCCTCACCCCAGCCCAGGAGGAGCTGGTGCAGGAGCTTCACCGCCGCCTCCTGGAGGAGATAGATATCGCCAAGCTATCCAAGGTGACCGCTCAGGACGCCCGCCAGATCGTCAGTGAGGCAGCCCAGGCCATCCTGGCCCGCGAGTACCGGCAGATAACCGGCGTCACCCGTGACCTAGTCATCCAGCGCCTCCTGGACGAGGCGCTGGGCCTGGGGCCCCTGGAGCAGCTGATGCGGGACAGCTCCATCTCCGAGATCATGGTCAACTCCCCCAGCGAGGTCTACTACGAGCGGGAGGGCCGCATATACCACAGCGGCATCCGCTTCCGGGACGACGAGCACATAATGCGCGTTGTCCATCGTATCCTGGCGCCCCTGGGCCGCCGCGTGGACGAGGCCTCCCCCATGGTGGACGCCCGCTTGCAGGACGGCTCGCGGGTCAACGTCATCATCCCGCCCCTCTCGCCCAGGAGCCCGGTGGTGACCATCCGCCGCTTCCGGGCCGACAAGATGACCATGGACGACCTGGTCTCCGCCGGCACCCTGACGCCCCAGCTCGCCCAGTTCCTGGGCGCCTGCGTCAAGGCGCGGCTCAACATCCTGGTGTCCGGCGGCACCGGCACCGGCAAGACGACCCTCCTGAACGCCCTCTCCGCCTTCATCCCCCCCAGCGAGCGCATAATCACCATTGAGGACCCGGTGGAGCTGAAGCTGCAGCAGCCCCACGTCATCAGCCTGGAGGCCCGGCCCCCCAGTATCGAAGGACGGGGCGAGGTCACCCAGCGCGACCTCCTGCGCAACGCCCTGCGTATGCGGCCGGACCGTATCATCGTGGGCGAGGTGCGGGGCCCCGAGGCCTTCGACATGCTGAACGCCATGAACACGGGCCACGAGGGCTCCCTCACCACCGTCCACGCCAACTCACCCCGGGACGCCCTGGCCCGCGTGGAGAACATGGTCCTCATGGCCGGCTTCGACCTGCCCCAGCGAGCGATACGAGAGCAGATAGCTTCCGCCCTGGACATCATCATCCAGATCGCCCGCTTCAGCGACGGCGTGCGCCGCGTCACCCACGTCACCGAGGTGGTGGGCATGGAGGGGACGGTCATCACCCTCCAAGACGTCTTCCGCTTTGAGCAGCGGGGCGTGGACGCGCAGGGGCGCGTGCAGGGGGTCTTCGTCTCTACCGGCATCCGCCCTACCTTCGCCGACAAGTTCGCTGTGGCCGGCATCGATCTCCCGCCCGATATCTTCGTGGGTGGTGGCTGGTAGGTGCTGGACTTTCTGGCCGCCTTCCTGTTCGGCACCTCTATAGCCCTGGCCGTAGTGGGGTTGGCCAGCCTGAGGGCAGGGCCGGGCGTGGCCGCTCGACGGCTCGCCCGCCTGCACGGGCAGGAGGAGACCGAGCAGAAGCAGCGCCGCCGTCCTCTGGCCGTTCTGCGGCCCCGGGATGGCTTCCAGCGCCTGTGGGCCGGCGACCCCGGCTCCGGGCTGGCCCTGGAGCTGGAACAGGCCGGCGTCCCCCTGAGGGTGGGTGAGTACGTCCTCCTGCGGGCCCTCCTGGCCCTGCTGTGTGGCGTCGTCATGCTGCTGGGCGGCTTTCACTGGGCGGCCGCCCTGCTGGCGGCCCTGGTGGGCTATATGGTGCCACGGCTCTGGCTGGCCGGCCGCCGCCAGAAACGGCGGGCCAAGCTGGAGGCCCAGCTCCTGGACGCCCTGCCCCTGCTGGCCAACTCCCTGCGCAGCGGTTACAGCTTTCTCCAGGCGGTGGACTTCACCGCCCGCCAGCTCGGCGGGCCGCTGGGGGCAGAGCTGCAGCGCACCCTGCAGGAGACGCAGCTCGGCGCCGACCTGGAACGGGCCCTCCAGGGGCTCGACCAGAGGGTGGGCAGCACTGACCTGGAGCTGGTGGTGACGGCCGTCTTGCTGCAGCGCCAGGTGGGCGGTAACCTGGCCGACCTCTTGAACACGGTGGAGAATACCATGCGAGAGCGGGCCCGCATCAAAGGCGAGCTCCAGTCCCTCACGGGGCAGCAGCGGCTCTCTGGCATCGTCATCGGCGCTCTGCCCGTCTTCCTGGGCGTTGTACTCTATCTGATGAGCCCGGACTACATCAGCCTCCTCTTCACCAGAACGGCCGGCCAGGTGATGCTGGGGCTCGCCATAGTGATGGAGGTGCTGGGCGTCCTGGTGATGCGCCGCGTCCTGGATATACAGGTGTGAGAGGATGCTCACCCTCCTGGCTGCTATCGCTACCGGCCTGACGGTGACGGTGCTGGTCGCCTCTCTGGTACCCCGGCCGCGCCCCCTGGACCTGGCCAGGCTGGGGCGGCAGCCCGGCGCCGCGGCCCTGGGAGAGGAGCGCCAGCCCTCCCTGCAGGAGCGGGTCATCTGGCCCCTGCTAGACTGGCTGGAGCGCCAGATCAGGTGGCTCATGCCCGGGCAGATCGTCCGGGACATAGACCGCTCCCTGGAGAGGGCGGGCCGGCCGGTGAGCGTGGGCGTTTTCCTCATGCAGTGGGGCGTTTCCATAGCGGTGCCACCCCTCCTCCTGACGACGCTGGGCCTGGCCGCCGGCCTCTCCCCCCTGGTCAGCGTCTTTCTGGGTGTGCTGGCGGCCCCTCTGGGCTTCTTTGGTCCCCTCATGTGGCTGCGGGGGCGCATCGCCCGCCGCCAGCAGCGCATCCTGAAAGACCTGCCGGACGCCCTGGACCTGATCGCGGTGAGCGTGGCCGCTGGCCTGGGTCTGGAGGCGGCGCTGAGCAAGGTGTCCGAGAGGCTTCCCGGGCCCCTCGCGGAGGAGCTGGCGCGGGCGTTGCAGGAGATAGCGGTGGGACGGCCCCGGCACGAGGCACTCCTGGACCTGACAGAGAGGGCTAACGTGGAGGAGCTACGGACCTTCATCACTGCCCTGATCCAGGCGGAGCAGCTAGGCATCGGCATATCGCAGGTACTGCGCATCCAGGCCGATTACCTCCGCATGCGCCGCCGACAGCGCGCCGAGCTGGCGGTCCAGCAGGCGCCTGTGAAGATGCTCTTCCCCCTCATCTTCCTCATCTTCCCCGCCATGATGGTGGTCATCCTGGGGCCGGCCGTCCTCATACTGTGGGATGCCCTGATACAGCGGCGGCCCTAGCGTCGGCTCGTTGACAGCCCGTTCGGGCCGCCCGTAGAATGCGCCCGAACCCCACCTCTAGCTCTGGGAGGCAGGCATGAAGTTCGGGCTGATCTTCTTCCCCACCGACCAGTCCATGTCTCCGGCCGACTTCGCCCGGGCGGCCGAGGAGCATGGCTTCGAGTCCATCTTCTTCCCCGAGCACACCCACATACCGACCTCACGCCGGACTCCCTTCCCGGCCGGGGGCGAGCTGCGGCCCGAGTACAAGCGGCTCCTGGACCCCTTCCTGGCCCTTCTGCACGCCGCCGCCGTCACCAGGGAGCTGCGCATCGGCACCGGGGTCTGTCTGGTGACGGAGCACGACCCTATAGCCCTGGCCAAGACGGTAGCCACCCTGGACCTGCTGTCCGGGGGACGCTTCATCTTCGGCGTCGGGGCGGGCTGGAACCGGGAAGAGATGGAGAACCACGGCACCCGGCCCTCCCAGCGCTGGCAGGTGCTGCGGGAGCGCATCCTGGCCATGAAGGCCATCTGGACGGAGGAGGAGGCGGAGTTCCACGGCCGCTTCGTTGACTTCGACCCCATCTGGTCATGGCCCAAGCCGGTTCAGAAGCCACACCCGCCGGTCTACATGGGGGCCAGCGGGCCGCTGGGGCTCCGCCACGTGGTGGAATACGGGGACGGCTGGTTCCCCATCGGTCATCGGGATCCTCACGCCCTGGACGCCCCCCTGCAGGAGCTGCGCCGCCTGATGGAGGATACGGGGCGGGAGCGCCCCATACCCATCACCGTCTGCGGCGTCCCCAAGCGGCCCGATGCCGTGGAGTACTACCGGGAGCTGGGCGTGGAGCGCTGCATCTTCTGGATGCCCTCCGCCCCGACTGACCGCGTCCTCCCGGAGCTGGAGCGGACGGCCGAGTTCGTCAGGCAACTGGCCTAGGCCCGCTTGTGGGTCTCCGTAGCCGCCAGCCGCAGCCCTGTTGCCACCGACCACAGGGCGTGACGGCCCGGCGGCAGCAGATTGTCCAGGCTGAGGAAACCATGGATCATCCCCACGTAACGGAGGCAGTAGTTGGGGACGCCCGCCTGGGCCAGTCGCACGCCGTAGGCCTCCGCCTCGTCCCGCAGGGGGTCGTGCTCGGCGGTGATGATGGTGGCCGTGGGCAGGCCTGAGAGCTCGGACGCCTTGAGGGGAGAGGCGTAGGGGTCGTCGCCGTCCTTCTCGTCCCTCAGGTACTGCCGCCAGCAGTAGAGCATCATCTCCCTGGTCAGGAAGTAGCCGTCGGCGTTCTCCTCGTAGGAGGGGAAGGCGGCGCCATGGGAGAGGACGGGGTAGGCCAGCACCTGGTGGGCGAGGCGAGGTCCGCCGCGATCGCGGGCCAGGAGGGACACGGCGGCGGCCAGGTTGCCGCCGGCGCTGTCGCCGCCCACGGCCAGCAGGGATGGGTCGGCCCCCAGGGAGGCGGCGTTCTCCTCCGCCCAGCGGACGGCGGCGTAGCAGTCCTCCAGGGGCTCCGGGAACTTGTGCTCCGGCGCCAGCCGGTAGCCCACAGAGACGACGATACAGCCCGCCACATTGGCGATGGCGCGGCAGGTGGGGTCATGGCTCTCTATGCTGCCCATGATCCAGCCGCCGCCGTGGAAATAGACCAGGAGGAGGGGCAGGGTCTGCTGCTGAGGCCAGTAGATGCGGACAGGGATATCGCCCGCCGGGCCGGGCACTGTGCGGTCCTCGGTGCGGGCCACCTCGGGCCGCGGGGCGCCGGCCATCATGGCATCGAACTGCTGGCGGGCCCTCTCCACCGGTACCTCGTTGAAGGGGCGAGTGCCCCGCTCGGCCATGCGGTCGAGGACCCATCGGGCGGACGGGTACAGGGCCATCGTCTACCTCCTCATCGGTGCTGCCCTCGGGCAGCCTCGGCGTCTCGCTCGGGACGGTCGGCCTAGCGTTGCTGGCGCAGCCCCTCCGGCCACCAGTGGTTCTCCCAGCCCTCGTCTTCCCAGACGTCCCGCAGGTGGGGGAGGACCTCCCGGGCGAACAGGTCTATGTTCTTCAGCGTCAGCTCGTGGGGCATGGAGCCGATGTGCAGGAGGACCATCAGGTTCCCCACCCGCAGACGACGGATGATGTCCCGCAGGTGGTCGCGCACGGTGGCCGGGCTTCCCGCCACCACGAACTCCCCCTCCACGAAGTCCCGGTAGCCCATGCCCCGCTTCACCTTGCCGAAGCGGATGGGCCGCTTCTCCAGGAAGTAGACCAGGCTCTCGTAGTCGTGGTGACCGGGGACCATGTTGTAGACCGTGGGGACGTGGAGACACTTGTGATAGAAGTATTCCAGGTGAGGCCCGTACTCTTCCTCGGCCCGGGCGTCGGTCTCGGCCACGGCCACTAGTTGGAGGAAGCCCAGGCGGTAGGGGTTAAGATCCTTCCCCTTGGCGGCCACGCGCTCCCAATAGCCGCGGACGACGTTCTCGGCGGAGCGGGCGCCGAAGTAGCTCAGGAAGCAGTAGCAGTAGTCGTGGTCTATGGCGAAGTCCCAAGTAGTGATGCTGCCGGAGCCGGGCAGCCAGACCGGCGGATGGGGCTGTTGAATGGGGCGCGGCCAGAGGTTCACCAGGGGAAGCTGGAAGTACTTGCCGTTCCAGGCGAAGGGCTCGCTGGCCGTCCAGGCGCGGATGATGAGGTCGTGGGCCTCCCGGTAGCGCTCCCTCTGCTCGATGGGGGTGATTCCGTAGCACAGATTCACGTCCATGGGGGAGCCCAGGGGCATGCCGGCCACCAGCCGCCCGCCACTGATACAGTCCAGCATGGCATACTCCTCAGCCACCCGTATGGGCGGGTTGGTGGTGGGCAGCGTCGCCCCCATCTGGACGATGGCCACGTCCAGGCCGTTGGTCATCTTGGCCAGGATGGCTCCCATGATGTTAGGGTTAGGCATGAAGCCATAGGCGTTCTGGTGGTGCTCATTGGTGCAGATGCCGTCCAGCCCCGCCTTGGCGGCGTACAGCAGCTCGTCCAGCGTCCAGTTGTAGTACTGGCCCACGCGCCGCGGCTCCGCCAGCTCTCCCCAGGGCGGGTCCACCCAGACGGAGCGGTAGCGCTCCTCGAAGTCCTCCGGCAGCTCGCGGTGGGGCATTAGGTGGAACATGGAGACTTTCATGGCGTGGCTGACCTCCCGCTCACGTCAGCGTTACGGTCATCGTAGGGCGGGTGGGCGCCATCTGTCAACCGAGCCCCGGGCACGGCGGCGCCGTTCAGGGGCGCAGAAGGAAGAGGCGGTGGAAGGGGTGCTCCACTGGCAGCACCTGGAAGCTGGAGAAGCCGGCCTCCAGGGCCAGCTCCCGGGCCTTCTCTGGCCCCACCACTGTCCCCAGTCCCAGGCCACCGCCGGCCAGGGAGACGGTGAGGCAGTGCATGCAGCTCGCCGCGTAGAGGAGGCGGCCCATGGGAGTGGCGTTCTCCTCCAGGCGGTCCGAGGCCTTGGCCTCGGACCAGAGGAAGGCGCCGGTGGGCTTCAGGGAGCGGCGGATGGCGGCCAGGGCGCCTTTAGGGTCGGCCATGTCGTGGATGCAGTTGAAGGCCATGACCAAGTCGTAGCGGCCATCGGCGGGCATGGCCTGGGCTGGCGTCTGCTCGAAGTGGAGGCGCTCCTCCAGCCCCTCCTCGCGGGCGCGGGCCCGCGCCCTCTGTATGGAGTAGGCGTCTATGTCATAGCCCACGAAGCGGGAGTTGGGGAAGGCCTTGGCCACCGGCACCAGGGCCTGGCCGGCGCCGCACCCCACCTCCGCCGCCAGTCCACCCTGCCGCAACCGCTCCTCCACGTCTGGCACAGCGGCGAGCCAGCTCTGGACCACAGAGCGCTCGTAGCCGGGGCGGAACATCTTCTCGATCCCCTCCACGATCTCGGGCCCGAACTGGGCGAAGGGGACGCCTCCCCCCTTCTGGAAGGCCTCCATGAGGGCGGGTAGCTGCCGTATGCAGGCGATGGCGTAGATGTAAGTCCCGGCCAGGTAGAGGGGACTGCTCTCGTCCAGAAGGACCAGCGCCTGCTCAGGGGAGATGCGGAAGGTGGCGGTCAGGGGGTCGTAGTCCAGGTAGCCGGCGGCGGCCAGAGCGGAGGCCCATTCCAGGAGGTAGCGCTCCTGGAGGCCGGTGCGCTCCGCCAGCTCCCGGACGGTGAGGGGACGGCCATCGGCCAAGGCCTGGAAGACACCCAAGCGGTCCCCCAAGTAGCAGAGGGCCATAATGAGGGCGCCCCCCATGTCTACCTGGAGCTGCCTGGCCAGCGCTACTGCTTTTTCCCAGTTGACCTGTGTCATGTCTCACCTTCCAGGGGCTCCCCGTAGACGCCGTGGCCTGGGGACGGCTATATTCGCGTATACTGTTAATATACCAGGCTGGACAAAGGAGGTAGTTATGGCCTTGCCAACGGCCCGGAGAGGGCTGCTGGAGAGGATGGTGGGCGCGGCCCTTCTGGACGGAGACGTCTACGAAGAGGTGGAGCACGACCCTAACGCCACGGTGGAGGCTGCCCTGGTAGTGGTGCTGGCGGCCATCGCTGCTGGTATCGGGGCGCTGAGGGAGGGGCTGGCCCCCTTCGTGGTGGCCATCGTGGTGGGGCTCATTGGCTGGGCAGTATACGCCTATCTGGCCTACTGGGTAGGGACGCGGCTGTTCAGCGGCCCGCAGACGGTGGCCGACTGGGGACAGTTGCTGCGGACGCTTGGGTTTGCCAACTCGCCGCGGTTGCTGCTGGTGTTGGGGGTCATCCCCATAGTGGGGGCCATCCTCAGCTTCATCGTCTTCGTCTGGGTGCTGGTGACCACGGTGGTAGCCATCCGTCACGCCCTGGACGTGGGGCTGGGGGCCGCCATCGGCACGGCCATCGTTAGCTGGCTGGCTTTCGTGATCATCTCCTTCGTAGTCAGCCTGCTGGTGGGGATATTCACCTAGGGCCGAGGACGCCGCCTGGCATCCCCTCCACGGGTGCACCGGGCCGGCCGCCGTGTGGGCCATGAGCCAGAGCGAGCGCGAGGAGAAGACGCCGGGGCCATCCCTTGCCCTGGCCACCGACCTCTACGAGCTGACCATGGCCCAGGCCTACTGGGAGCACGGGGTCATGGGCCGGGCCACCTTCAGCCTCTTCGTGCGCAAGCTCCCGGAGGAGCGGGCCTATATGGTGGCGGCCGGCCTGGAGGACGTCCTTCGCTATCTGGCCAGCCTCCGCTTCACGGAGGAGGACCTCTCCTACCTGGAGTCCACGGGCATCTTCTCCGACCGCTTCCTGGAGTACCTGGCGGGGCTCCGCTTCACCGGCGAGGTGTGGGCGGTGCCGGAGGGTACCCTCCTCTTCGCCAACGAGCCCTTCCTGGAGGTGACGGCCCCCATAGTGGAGGCGCAGATAGCGGAGACCTACATCATAAACCAGGTGCACCTGCAGACCGTCATCGCCACCAAGGCCTCCCGCTGCGTCATCGCCGCCAGGGGGAGGGGACTGGTGGACTTCGCCTTCCGCCGCACTCATGGCCTGGACGCCGGGCTGAAGGTCGCCCGCTGCTCCTATATGGCAGGGTTCGAGGCTACCAGCAACGTGCTGGCGGGGAAGCTCTACGGCATACCCATAGCGGGGACGATGGCCCACTCCTACATCATGGCCTTTCCCTCCGAGCTGGAGGCCTTCCGCTCCTTCGCCGCCAGTTTCCCCGAGCGCTCCATCCTCCTCATCGACACCTACGATACGGTGGAAGGGGCGCGCCTGGCGGCTCAGGTGGGCAAGGAGCTGGAAGGGCGAGGGCAGAGGCTGCGGGGCGTCCGCCTGGACAGCGGCGACCTCCTCCAGCTCAGTCGCCAGGTGCGGCGTGTCCTGGACGAGGCCGGCCTCCCCCGCGCCCTCATCTTCGCCAGCGGAGGACTGGACGAGTACGAGATAGACGAGTTGACGGCCGCCGGTGCCCCCATAGATGCCTTCGGCGTAGGCACCCGCATGGGCGTCTCTGGCGACGCTCCCTGGCTGGACATGGCCTACAAGCTGGTGGAATACGAGGAGCGCCCCGTACTGAAGCTCAGCCAGGGGAAAGCCTCCCTGCCCGGCCCGAAACAGGTCTACCGCTTCTACGACGACTCCGGCCACATGCAGCGGGACGTCCTGGCGCTGCGAGAGGAGGCGGTGGACGGCGGGGAGCCCCTGCTGGCCCCCGTCATGGCCGGAGGCCAGCCGCTACGGGACTCCCCGCCCCTGCAGGAGCTACGGGAGCGCACGCTCTCCCAGCTCCGCGCCCTGCCTGAACCCTACAAGGCGCTGCGGGGCGCCCCGGAGTACCCCGTCCATCTGGCCCCCGGGCTCAGGTCGCTGCAGGAGAGGCTGTCGGCCCGCGGGGGCCAGGCGCCCTACCGTCCCCTGGGCGAGAGCTGACAGTGAACATAAGAATCGACACGATGGGCGCGGTCGCCGTTTCGTGCTAGGATGAGGGCGGGCCGCTCGCGCTGGCCCCCTGGATGGAAGGGAGGGGGAGCAGTGCCGAACCTCTTGCGCCGTCGCTTCGGCTCCTATATCGATATTCTCCACGCCGCCTGGGAGAACCGGGACCGTCCTGGCTACGCCTGGCGCATCCTGAGGGACGGCGTCTGCGACGGCTGCGCCCTGGGCACCTCAGGCCTCCGGGACTGGACCATGGACGGCGTCCACCTCTGCTGGATACGCCTCAACCTGCTGCGCCTCAACACTCAGCCCACCCTGGACCCCTCCCTCCTGGCTGACGTGGAGCGGCTGCAGCACCTCTCGGAGCAGGAGATGCGCTCCCTGGGACGGCTCCCCGTCCCCCTACTGCGCCGCCGGGGAGAGCGGGGCTTCCGGCCCGTGTCCTGGGAGGAGGCCCTGGAGACCGTCGCCGGGAGATTGCGGGGGACGGACCCCCGACGCATCGCCTTTTATCTGACCTCCCGGGGCACCGTCAACGAGACCTACTACGTGGCCCAGAAGGTGGCCCGCTTCCTGGGCACCAACAACATCGACAACTCCGCCCGCGTCTGTCACGCACCCAGCACCGTCGCCCTCAAGCAGACCATAGGCTACGCCGCCTCCACCTGCAGCTACCGGGACTGGCTGGGCACCGACCTTCTCGTCTTCATCGGCAGCGATGTGGCCAACAACCAGCCCGTCTCCATGAAGTACGTCCACCTGGCCAAGAAGCAGGGGACGAAGGTGGTCATCGTCAATCCCTTCCGGGAGCCGGGACTGGAGACCTACTGGGTCCCCTCTTCCTGGGATTCGGCCATCCTGGGCACCCGCATAGCCGACGCCTTCTTCCAGATCAAGGTAGGGGGAGACATAGGCTTCTTCAACGGCGTCCTGAAGCACCTGCTGGAGAACGGCTGGGTGGACCAGGAGTTCATACGCGAGCACACCACGGGCTGGGACGAGCTGGCGGCCGCCCTGCGGGAGACGCCCTGGGAAGCGCTGGAGCGGGCCTCTGGCACATCCCGCGAGCAGATGGCCGAGTTCGCACGTCTCTATGCCCGGGCCCGCAGCGCGGTGCTGGTCTGGTCCATGGGCATCACCATGCACAAGTACGGCGTGGACAATGTCAAGGCCATCGTCAACCTGGCCCTGGCCCGGGGGATGGTGGGCCGGCCCAAGACGGGCCTCATGGCCATACGTGGCCACTCCGGCGTCCAGGGCGGGGCCGAGATGGGAGCAGTACCCAACCAGCTCCCGGGCGGCCTGCCGGTGAACGAGGAGAACGCCGACCGCTTCTCACGGCTCTGGGGCTTCCCCGTCCCGGCCTGGCGAGGCCATTTCGTGGCCGAGGCCGTCGATGCCGCCCACGAGGGTCAGTTAGACGTCCTCTACTGCATCGGCAGCAACCTAGTGGGAGTCCTCCCCGACAGCCGCTACGTGAAGGAGGCGCTGGCCCGCGTCCCCCTGCGTGTCCACCACGACATCGTCCTCAATCCCCAAATGCTGGTGGAGCCCGGGGAAGCGGTGCTCGTCCTGCCCGCTACAACCCGTTACGAAATGGAGGGAGGCAACACGGAGACCACCACGGAGCGGCGTGTCGTCTACAACCCGGCCATCCCCGGGCCGCGGGTGCCAGGGGCACGGGACGAATGGCGTGTCCTGGTGGATATAGCGCAGCGGGCCCGCCCGGAGCTGGCGGGGCGCATCGCCTTCGTCTCCACCCAGGAGGTGCGGGAGGAGATCGCCCGCGCAGTCCCCTACTACGATGGCATCCAGCACCTGCGGCGCAAGGGCGACCAGTTCCAGTGGGGCGGCGAGCGACTGTGCGAGGGTGGCCACTTCGGCACGGCGGACGGCCGCGCCCGCTTCAGCGTCATCCCTCTGCCCCTGGAGGAGGTGGTAGAGGGACACTTCCGCCTCACCACCCGCCGGGGCAAGCAGTTCAACAGCATGGTCTTCGCTCGCACCGATACCTTCGTAGGGGCGGACCGGGACGAGGTCATCTTCGCCCCGGAGGACATGGCCCGTCTGGGACTGCGGGACGGCCAGCCGGTCCTCCTGCAGTCCGAGGCCGGTCAGTTCTGGGGCCGGGCCCGCTCCGGCCCCATCCATCCCGGGACACTGATGATGTACTGGCCGGAGGCTAACATTCTCATCAAGCGGGGCGTCTCCGACCCCCAGTGCGGCATCCCCGCCTACCGGGACGCCTGGGTGCAGGTGCGCCCCCTGACCGAGGGTCCTGGGAACGGCGGCCAGGTCTGACATGGCAGGCGCAGAAGGCACAGCCCAGCGACCGGTGCTTGAGGTGCAGGCCGGCACCGCCCGGGCCCGCGAGGGCGTCCTGGTGGTCGAGGAGCCGCTGGAGATACGGGTGGTGACGGAGCGGGACGGCCGGGAGGAGGTCTGCTCCATCGCCATCACCATGCGCACGCCAGGCGATGACGAGGAGCTGGCGCTGGGCTTCCTCTTCACCGAGGGGGTGGTGAGGGGGCGAGAGGAGATAGCGCAGGTGGCCCACTGTGCCGACCCGGCCGAGCCCCAGCCCCAGAACGTCGTCGAGGTGCGGCTGGTTCCCGGCGTCTCCTTCGACAGCGAGCGCCTGAGCCGCCATGTCTACACCACCTCCAGTTGCGGCATCTGCGGCAAGGCCTCTCTCGAGCTGCTGCGGGCGGCCTGCCCAGCCGCCCCCGTGGGCGATTTCTCCCTGCCGCCGGAATACTTCTACGGGCTACCGGAGGCCCTGCGTCAGGGCCAGGACGTCTTCGGGCGCACCGGTGGGTTGCACGCCTCCGCTCTCTTTGACCTGGAGGGACGCCTGCTCCTGGTGCGGGAGGACGTGGGGCGACACAACGCCATGGACAAGCTGGTGGGCGCGCTGCTGCTGGCCGGCCGGCTGCCCGCCTCCGACACCGTGCTGCTGGTGAGCGGTCGGGCCAGCTTCGAGCTGGTCCAGAAGGCAGTGATGGCCGGGATACCGCTGCTGGCCGCTGTGGGCGCACCTAGCTCCCTGGCCGTCCAGGCAGCCGAGGCCTACGGCATGACCCTCGTCGGCTTCCTGCGGGACAATCGCTTCAACGTCTACGCCGGGCCACAGCGGGTGGCGCTCCCCGCTTGAGGAAAGGACGCCCCCTGCCCGATACTGGGGACGGGATGTCCGGCCAGCCCGTGCCCGCTTCCGCTCGGCCCGTCGATCTGAGAGGGCTGCGCCGCCGACGTCTCTGGCTCCTGCTGAGCGATCTGACCGCTCTGGCGGTCTTCGGGCTACTGGGGCTGGCGAGCCATAACACGCTGTCTTGGGGAGGGGTGGTGCGTTCAGTGCTGCCCTTCCTGGTGGCCTGGACGGCGCTGGCCCCCGTCCTGGGCGCCGCCTCCGAGGAGGGAGGGCCGGCCTGGCGCCGATTGCTTGTGGCCTGGGCGATTTGCGCGTTCGTCGCTCTGGGGGCGCGGGCGCTGCTCTTCGACCGGCCGTTCCTCTCGGCCTTTACGGTGGTCTCGCTGGTGGGCGGGGCCTTCTTTCTCGCCTCCTCCCGCGGTTTTTATGCGCTCGTAGTGCGGCGGACTGCGAACGGTTAGGCGGGGCCATTCTCGCCAGTGCGCCTCGCCTTTTTCTCGCTCTCGTGGCGCGGCGGACTACGAACGGATGGGGAGCCATCCTCGCCGGCGCGCCTTGCTCCTTTCCCACTCCCGTAGCGCGGCGGCTATGAGGGCTACCCCAGCGCTGCCTCTATGGCCCTGGCCCGTGCCAGCTCCTCCGGTCGGTTCACATTGAACAGAGAGAGCCCCCGCGGGTCGATGGCCGCTATCTCATGCTCCGAGAGACGTCGCACCCGCACCCGCTCCAAGAGCGCCAGCGCCTGTCGCTGGCCGGCGTCTAGGAGGGCGCCGATCTGCCCGAGACAGGAGCGAGCGTAGACGGCGTGGAGAGGGTGCCAGCGACCCTCCCACCAGGGCACTAGCGCCTGGTAGTCGCGCTCTAGGGAGAGCATGTAGCGCAGGAGGCCGCGGTGGAGGAAGGGGAGGTCACAGCCCACCACCAGGGCGAAGTCGTGACGGGCCTCCCACAGGCCGGCCTCCAGCCCACCCAGGGGGCCGAGACCGGGGCGAGCATCGGTGACGAGGCGGGCCGGCAGTTCCAGCCGGGCGTAGCGGTCGGGCCGGTCCGTCACCACCAGGAGGTCGTCGCAGAGGCCGGACAGCGCCTGGACCACCCGTAGCAACAGCGGGCGGCCGTCCCCCAGGTCCAGCAGCGCCTTGTCCCGGCCCATGCGCCGGCTGCTCCCTCCCGCCAGGACGAGGCCGCTGACGGGCTCACCACCGGTCATGGTCGCTTTCCCTCGAGGGCAAGGGGGGAGCGCCCCAGATGCGCAGGCGACTCACCACCGGTCATGGTCGCTTTCCCTCCCCTGCCAGCCCCAGTCGCGCCTGCAGGAGGTCGGCCACCGCTCCTGTCTGGTCCGGCCGGTAGGCGGGGATGGGCGACCCCGGAGGGGGGTCTCCTACCACTGCCAGCAGCTCGCCGGCCGGCGGCCCCGGGAAGGGGGTCACGCCCACCCGGTAGAGCTCGATCTTCGGGACGGGCAGAGAGCGGTAGCCCTCCGCGAGGACGATGTCCACCTCTCCCTCCAGGAGGGCCAGCACCCGACATAGGGGCGTCTCCACGCCCTCTTCGCTCCTCACCACCAGCAGGCCCGGCCCGGCCAGCGCCGTCACCGTCGCTCCCGCACGGGCGAGGCGGTAGGAGTCCTTGCCGGGCTCGTCGGGGAGGAGGCCTCGATGGTGGGTGTGCTTGATGTAGCCCACCCGGTAGCCCCGGCGCCGCAGCTCTCGGGTCAGCGCCTCCAGGAAGGCGGTCTTTCCCACCCCCGATGGCCCGACGACGCTCACCACGGGCGGCCTGGCCATGCGTCCCTTCCCGCTCAACTATACCAGACCTGGCCGGGGGCACCGGGGCCGCCATGGTATATCATGAGGCGAGACTGCACAGGAGGAGACCTGAATGACCGAATGGAAGACGCTACTGTGGCAGAAGGACGGGCGCGTGGGCCGGCTTACCCTCAACCGGCCCGAGCGCCTCAACGCCCTCGACGAGCAGATGCTCACAGAGCTGCTACGACTGCTGGACGAGGTGCGGAGAGACAATGACCTGAACGTCCTAGTGCTGACGGGGGCGGGGCGGGCCTTCTCCAGCGGGGTGGACATTCGTTCCTCCTTCTTCATGGAGGGCGCCGTAGACGACTCCATCTTCGTGGGGATGCGCTCCCTCAACTGGCAGCACGAACTGATAGAGTCCCTCTACGGGCTGCCCCAGGTGACGATAGCCATGGTGAACGGCAACGCCGTGGGAGGCGGCGGCTTTGGCCTAGCCATGGCCTGCGATATGCGCTTCGCCCTACGCAGCGCCCGCTTCTGGGCCATCCCCATCCGTATCAACGTGGTCCAGGACTTCGGCCTGAGCTGGTTCCTGCAGCGGGCCTGTGGCCAGCATCGGGCCATGGAGGTGGTCTTCGGTGGTCAGCAGGTGAGCGGCGAGGAGGCGGAGGCCTGGGGCATCGTCAATCGCTCCTTCGAGACGCTGGAGGAGATGCGGGAGCACGTGGAGCGTCTGGCCGCCACCATAGCCCAGGCCGGACCGGACGCCGTGCGCATGCTGAAGCAGGTGTTCCGCAACGGCGCCACCAGCCCCCTGCGGGACCAGCTCCGCCTGGAGGCCATCGCCAACGGCCTCTGCTTTCAGTCGGCCGAGTTCCAGGAGGCGAAGCGACGCTATATGGAGGGGCTGCGTAAATAGTTGCCGCGTCGGTGGTGGGCAGGGGAGCACGGGCACCGGCCCAGGCCCCCCTGCCTAGCTTTCCCCTGGGCCTGCCCTCAGCGGGCCAGCAGCAGCTCTATCACCTGGGGCAGGGCCTGCCGGGCGCGGGCCAGGATCTCCTCCTGGTCCAGAGGGCTCACCGGATGGGTGATGACGGCGAAGGGGTAGTCCGGCATCCCCTCTATGTTGGCCTGCGCCCGGGCGGTGATGACGAATTGGTCAGTGCAGACGAGGGCCGCCGGCTTGCCCGCCTTCTCGAAGGTAACGGCGTCGTGCAGACTGCACGCGCTGCAACCCCCTCAGTCGCCTGGCCCGGTGACTATGGCGTCGCACTGGGCCAGCAACTCCTCCACCATCTCCTTGGGAGCAGGCCGGCTGGGGTCCTTCTTGGTGCGGAAGACGGCGTCCGCTATCTGGAACCGCTCCGCCAGCAGCGAGTATATGGCCTCCATGAGGGGGCCGCTGTTGCGCTTCCCGTTGGCCAGGAAGCCCAGGCGCAGCCCGTTCAGGTCAGCCGGGCGGGGTGCCATCTCGCCGGTGGCCGGCAACGGCGCCGATGTGGGGTCCAGCAGCCTCACACGGGTGCCCAGCGTGGTCATACTGCCTTCGCCTCCTTCCTGCCTCTCACAGGATCCTGCTGGTGTCTATTCTCCGCGTCACGGAGCGGGAGACGGCGCCTCCCACCCACATGGGAATCACCACCGAGAAGACGCCACCGTGTCCGCCCGCCGCCAGGACTACTAGGTCTTCGGGGCGGCGGAAGGCGGGCACCAGCTCCTCGGGGTCTTCGTTCCCCTGGCCTCCGGCGATAGGCGCCTCCCCCTTGACCGCCTCCACCCACTCACGGCGGCTGCGGCGGGAGCGCTCCCATATATACTCCTTCACCTGCCGCTTGCTCCAGCCAGCCTCGCGGAGGGGTAAGCGGTGCTCCCAGCCGATGATGGTCACCAGCTCCCCCTGGTTGGGGAGCGTTCCCTTGATGGTGTCGATGATGGGGGCCAGCGTGAGCTCCGGCGTGGCCGCCCGGGCGTTGGTCACTTGCCACGGCCCCATGGCGGTGAAGACGGTGACGGTGCTCTCCTCCGCCCGGAAGCCTCGCTCCACGTGGAGGGGCTCCCACGGGCTGTTCTCCTCATCTTCGGCGATGCAGTAGGTGTAACGGCCGGGGTGGGCGAAGGCGGCCCGGTCCAGCACTCCCGGCTGGTAGCCCAGGGCGTTCAGGAGGACGAGACGGACGGCGCGCCCCACCGTGGCGTTGGCCCTGAAGTTGGGCCCGGGGCCGAAGAGGGCGGTCTGGCTGTTGAAGCCCAGAGCCTGGCGGACGGGGCCATTGACCACCACCAGCACGCCAGAGCCGCCGGTGCTGACGGAGGAGCCATCCAGGTTGAACCGCTCGTCCATCATCGCCTCCAGGGCGGCCAGGACGACCGGCATGTACTCCGGCCGGCAGCCAGCCATGACGGCGTTGATGGCCACCTTCTCCACCGTCAGGACGCGTCCCCGCACCGGAACCACGCCCACCACCTCGCTGGGGTCGCGCCCCGCCACCTCCAGGAAGCGCAGCACCCTCTCCTCCGTGGGCGGCACCACCGGCAGGCCATCCGTCCAGCCCTTCTGGTAGCAGAACTCTATAGCGTCCTCGCCGATATCCAGTTCATAGCGGGTCGATGTCAGATCCTGGACGTTCATAGCTCTCGCTCCCGCTGCGGCCCTCTTTTGGGCCCGACTATATGACCAGCGAGATGCCGCGTCAAGGCCTGCGCTTGACAGGGGGCCTCTCCTTGCAGTTTATGGAGGTAGTCTCCGGCGACGCACCGGTCAGAAGGAGGAACCTATGGCCAGTCCAGAGACCCAGAAGGCGTTCGATCTGGTGCGAGAGATATCCCGCAATCTGGGGCGACAGAAGACCGTATGGGGGATGCGTCGGGCCTATGAGGAGGCCATGGCCCAGTTCGCGGTGCCCGAAGGCGTGGACTACCAGCCGGTGGGCGTGGGGACGCGGCGGGGCGAGTGGGTAATCCCCGCCGGCGCCGACGACCGGGCCATACTCTACTTCCACGGCGGCGGCTACGTCATCTGCTCCATCGACACCCACCGAGAGATGGTCTCCCGTATCGCTCTGGCGGCGGGGGCGCGGGCGCTGCTGGTGGACTATCGCCTGGCGCCGGAGCACCCCTTCCCGGCCGCCGTGGAGGACGCCGTGGCCGCCTATCGCTGGCTCCTGGGGCAGGGGCTCTCGCCCTCCCGGCTGGCCCTGGCGGGGGATTCGGCCGGGGGCGGCCTGGTGGCGGCCGCCCTGGTGGCCATCCGCTATCTGGGGCTGCCCCTGCCGGCCGCTGGCGTCTGCATCTCCCCCTGGGCGGACATGACGCTGAGCGGCGCCTCTTGGGAGGCCAACGCCAAGCGCGACCCCATAGTGGTCAGGCCGGCCCTGGAGCAGCTAGCCCGCTGGTACCTGGCCGGCGCCGACCCTCGCACGCCTCTGGCCTCCCCCATCTTCGCCGACCTGCGAGGCCTCCCACCCCTGCTGGTCCAGGTGGGGACCGCCGAGACGCTCCTAGACGATGCCCGCGCCCTGGCCGAGAAGGCGCGCCGGGACGGCGTGGCGGTGGTCCTGGAGGAGTGGGAGGACATGCCTCACGTCTGGCACTTCTTCGGCTCGTTCCTCCCGGAGGCCCGGCAGGCCATCCAGCGGATAGGGGAGTTCCTGCGGGAGCGTATGGCCTAGGCCGGCCGGGGCGAGGCCGCGCTGGACGAGACCGCTAGCGCGGGGGCCAGGACCGCCGCCTCCGTCCATGGCGCTGGCTAGCGCTAGTCCGCCGGGAAGGGGGAGGCGACCAGCCTCCACTCCGGCGCCCGTGGCCTTACGAGCCCTCGCCTCCCCTGTCTGGCTCCAGCTCTATGAGGAGGGCGCCCTCGGCCACGCGGTCGCCCTCCTTGCAATGGACCTTCTTGACGATGCCGTCGCTGGGGGCGTCCACGGTGTGCTCCATCTTCATGGCCTCCAGGACGAGGAGCGTCTGGCGCGCCCGCACCCGCTGCCCCTCCTTGACCAGCACCCGCAGCACCAGGCCGTGGAGGGGAGCGGTCAGCCGCTGCTCCGCCTGGGCCGCTCCTGCCGCCCGCGCCGCCGCGCCGGAGGGGCCTCGCCAGGCGAAGCGGTAGACCTGGCCGCCCTGGGCCACCGAGAGGCCCTGGTCAGTCCAGGAGACGAAGGCCGGCCAGGCGTGGCCGTCTATCTCCACCAGAAGGTGGCCGGCACCGGCGGGGAGAAAGCGGGCCTTGAAGAGCTGGTCGCCCAGGCGGACCAGCCAGCGGCCGCTCTCCGCCGGGTCGCGTCGGCCCTCCAGCGTCCACTCCGTCCCCTCGTGCTCCAGGCGCAGGGAGCGGGCGCCACCCAGTCGCCAGGGGCCGAAGGAGCGCCAGGGGTCGCCCCCGCCCAGGGCCCCGCTGGCCAGGGCGCCGAAGGCGGCCAGCAGCGCCTCCCTGGGGGGGCTGACCGCCAGGGCCTCCGGGCTGAGGCCGGTCTCCAGGAAATCGGTGGTCATCTGGCCAGCCAGCATCACTGGATGCGACACGACGGCCCGCAGGAGGGGCAGGTTCGTCCTCACCCCCTCGATACGGTAGCGCTGGAGGGCGTCGGCCATGCGGGCCAGCGCCTCCCGGCGGTCCCGTCCCCAGGTCAGAAGCTTGGCGATGAGCGGATCGTAGTAGGCGGTGATCTCGTCTCCCGGATAGGTGCCCACGTCGTTGCGGATGCCCTCCCCCGTGGGAGGCTCGAAGACGGTTATGCGCCCGGAGCTAGGCAGATAGCCGCGGAAGGGGTCCTCGGCGTAGATGCGGCACTCGATGGCATGCCCGTTGAGCCTGACGTCCTCCTGTCGCAGAGGCAGGGGTTGCCCGGCGGCGATGGCGATCTGCAGGGCCACCAAGTCGAGCCCCGTCACCAGCTCGGTGACGCCGTGCTCCACCTGGAGGCGGGTGTTCATTTCCAAGAAGTAGAAGTTGCCCTGGGCGTCCAGGAGGAACTCCACGGTACCGGCGTTGCGATAGCCGACGGCCCGGGCCACCTCCACCGCCGCCTCGCCCATGCGGCGTCGCAGCTCCGGCCCCACCGCTGGCGAGGGCGCCTCCTCGATGACCTTCTGATGGCGGCGCTGGGTGGAGCAGTCCCTCTCGCCCAGGTAGATGACGTTGCCGTGGGCGTCGGCCAGCACCTGCACCTCCACGTGGCGCCCCCCGACGATGGCCCTCTCCAGCAGGAGGCGACCATCGCCGAAGGCCCGCAACGCCTCCCTTCGGGCGCTCTCCACCGCTTCGGCGAACTCCGAGGGGGCCGAGACCAGGCGCATGCCGCGGCCGCCACCCCCGGCTGCCGCCTTGATCATCACCGGGAAGCCGATGCGCTCCGCCTCCCGCAGCAGCAGCGCGGGCTCCTGGCCATCGCCATCGTAGCCGGGGACGACGGGGACGCCCCGGGCAGCCACCATCTTGCGGGCGGCCGATTTGTCCCCCATGGCCCTGATGGCCTCCGCCGGCGGGCCGATGAAGACCAGCCCCGCCCGGGCGCACGCCTCGGCGAAGGCCGGGTTCTCGGAGAGGAAGCCGTAGCCTGGATGGACGGCCTCCGCCCCCGTCTCCAGGGCCGCCCGCACTATGGCCTCTATGTTCAGATAGCTCTCGGTAGGCGGCGCCGGGCCGATGTGCACCGCCTCGTCTGCCTCCAAGACGTGGAGGGCGCGGCGGTCGGCATCGGAGTAGACGGCTACCGTCGGTATGCCCAGCGACCGGCAGGTGCGCTGGACTCGGAGGGCTATCTCCCCACGGTTGGCTATCAGTATCTTCCTGAACATTCTCCTCAGTGAACAGACCACTCCGGGCGGCGGCGCTCCAGGAAGGCCCTGATCCCCTCCTGCCCCTCGGTGCCCGTGCGCAGCCCGGCGATGAGGGAGGAGGTGAACTCGTCCACCTGAGGGCCTCGGCTGGCCACCACGGTGCGGACCAGTCGTTTGATCTCCGCCTGGGCATGGGGGCCGCCGCTCAACAGCGCCCGCAGCGTCTCCTCCACAGCGGCGTCCAGCTCCTCGTCAGGGACGACGCGGTAGACGAGGCCGATCTCCTGGGCCCGCTGGGCGCTCACCCTCTCGCCGGTCAGGAAGAGGCGCAGCGCCCAGCCAGGGCCTATCTTCTCCACCACGTAAGGAGAGATGGTGGCCGGGGCGAGCCCCAGCCGCACCTCGGTGAAGGCGAACTGGGCCGAGCGTGTGGCCACGGCCAGATCGGCGGCGGCTACCAGCCCCACCCCGCCGCCGAAGGCGTTCCCCTGGACGCGGGCCACCACCGGCCGGGGACACTCGGCGATGCTGCGCAACATGGCCGCCAACGCCAGGGCGTCCCTGCGGTTCTCCTCCTCGCTCCAGGAGGCGGCGCGGCGCATCCACTCCAGATCCGCGCCAGCGCTGAAGGAGGGGCCCTCGCCGGCCAGTACCACCGCCCGTACCCTCTCATCCTGGCCCAGTCTCTGGAAGGCGGCGGCCAGGGCGGCGATGACCTCCTCGTTGAAGGCGTTGTGGACGGCGGGCCGGTTCATGGTCACCCGGGCCACCGGCCCGTCCTGGCTGACTATGATCGCCGGGCCCTCTGCCATGGTCACATCCTGAAGACGCCGAAGCTGGACTCCGGTATGGGGGCATTGAGGGCGGCGCTGATCCCCAGGGCCAGGGCCATGCGCGTCTCCAGGGGGTCCAGGATGCCGTCGTCCCAGAGGCGGGCGGTGCTGTAGTAGGCGCTGCCCTCCCGCTCGTACTTCTCCAGGGTGGGGCGCATGAACTCCTCCTGCTCCTCTGGCGTCATGTCCTTGCCCTGGGCCCGCAGGTTGTCCAGGCGAACCGTCAGGAGGACGCTGGCCGCCTGCTGTCCCCCCATGACGGAGATCTGGGCGTTGGGCCACATCCAGAGGAGGCGGGGCGAGTAGGCGCGCCCGCACATGGCGTAGTTACCCGCCCCGAAGGAGCCGCCGATGATGACGGTGAACTTGGGCACCTCGGCACAGGCCACCGCCGTCACCATCTTGGCGCCGTGTTTGGCTATCCCCTCGTGCTCGTAACGCTTCCCCACCATGAAGCCGGTGATGTTCTGGAGGAAGACCAGGGGTATCTTGCGCTTGGCGCACAGCTCGATGAAGTGGGCGCCCTTGAGGGCGCTCTCCGAGAAGAGGATGCCGTTGTTGGCCACGATCCCCACCGGGAAGCCCATGATGCGGGCGAAGCCGCAGACCAGCGTGTTGCCATAAGCGGCCTTGAACTCGTGAAAGCGGCTGCCGTCCACCAGCCGGGCGATGACCTCTCGCACATCGAAGGACTTGCGGTAGTCCATGGGGAGGATGCCGTAGATCTCCTCCGGGTCGTAGAGCGGCTCCTCCACCGGGGCGACTGGCCAGGGGAACTGTTTGGTAGTACGCCCCAGGTTGGCCACCACGCTGCGGCAGATGGAGAGGGCCTCCTCGTCGCTGGTGGCGAAGTGGTCGGCCACACCGGAGATGTGGGTGTGGACGTAGGCACCGCCCAGTTCCTCCGCCGATACCTCCTCCCCTGTGGCCGCCTTCACCAGGGGCGGCCCGCCCAGGAAGATGTTCCCCGTCCCCTGGACGATGATGGTCTCGTCGCTCATGGCGGGGACGTAGGCGCCACCGGCGGTGCAGGGGCCCATCACCACGGCGATCTGCGGTATCCCCTTGGCCGACATGCGCGCCTGGTTATAGAAGATACGGCCGAAGTGGTCACGGTCCGGGAAGACCTCCGCCTGGAGGGGGAGAAAGGCGCCGCCCGAGTCCACCAGATAGATACAGGGGAGCCAGTTCTGCTCCGCTATCTCCTGCGCCCGCAGGTGCTTCTTGACGGTGATGGGGTAGTAGGTGCCGCCCTTCACCGTGGCGTCGTTGGCGACGATGACTACCTCCCGCCCACAGACGCGGCCGATGCCGGTGACTATACCAGCGCCGGGGGCCTCGTTGTCGTACATCTCCCAGGCGGCCAGGGGGCTCAGCTCCAGGAAGGCCGTGCCCGGGTCTATCAGGCGCTCTATGCGCTCCCGCGCCGTCAGCTTCCCCCGGGAGCGGTGGCGCCGCACCTGCTCCTCCCCTCCGCCCTGACGCACCAGCTCCAGCCGCTCCTGGAGTTGGGCCACCAGATGCTGCATGCGCTCACGGTTCCTTGCGAATTCGGGGTCGGCGGTGTCCACGGCGGTGGGCAACACCGGCACGGCAGAGCCTTCCAGGAAGTCCAGCGCTGCTGCCTCGTCTGGCCGCTGGACGGTGGTCCTCGTCATTCGTCTTCGCCTCCCGCTGCTGTGGTGAGCGCTCGGGAAGAAGCAATCCAGCGTTAGCTTAGCATAGCTGAGGATGGGGCTCCAGTGGGCGTAACGGGGAAGGAGGAAACAGGAGTTTCCAGCATAGCTCCGAAGATATTGACAGAGATGGGGCGATATCTTACGCTACATCCGACGATCTGGCCCGAGGACGCCAGCATCTGGTGTCTTTCCTGCCAGAGGCCGGCCGTTCCCGACCCGAAAGGAGGCCTCCCATGCCGAGAGCCTTCACTCTCACGCTGGCCCTCGCCCTGCTGGCCGCCCTGGCCCTTCTCGCCCCTGGGGGACGGGGGGAGACCGCCGAGGCCCAGCCGCCCGTCATAGAGGCCAGGGAGATCAGGGGGCAGCCCGTCCGGGTCAACGGACGCGAGCTCAGGCTCTACGTCCACGTCTTCCCGGCGGAGGGGCAGAGGGGGAGGAAGCCAGGCAGCAGCTACGATAAGTGCACCGACGGTGACCAGAGCACGACCGTCCCCCGCTTCGCCTCCGCCAACCCGAACGGCCTCGTCTTCAACATCAACCGCGACAGCATCCCCATAGACAAGGACGCCGCTACCACCGCCATCCAGCAGTCCTTCCAGGCCTGGGACGCCGCCGGCGACACGCGCCATTATTTCACCGTCAACGCCACGGGCGGCGCCGCCAGCCCGGCGGTGGACGGCAACAACACGGTGGGCTGGGCCTATATAGTGCCCCGCAACGTCCTGGCCGCCACCTGGACCTGGACGGACGCTAGCGGCGCTATCATGGAGGCGGACATCTTCTACAACCTCCACCAGCCCTGGGGAGTCTTCATCACCTGCAACGCCCAGGACCGCTACGAGGTGGGGAACGTGGGCACCCATGAAGTGGGGCACGCAGTGGGGCTGAACCATCTGAGCGATACCGCCGGCCACGCCACTATGTACCCCAGCGCCCCCAGGGGCGAGGTCAAGAAGCGCACCCTCACGGCCGGCGATAAGAGCGGTTACACGGTAGCTGGCGGTTACTAGCCACCGGATGCGGCGCAGTTCAGGGGGACGCTTGCGGGCGTCCCCCTGTCGTCTCGCCGGGGCTTGATGCTGTCCGGCCTCTCCCGGTAGACTTGGGCCACTCTCACCCCACACAGGAGGCATACATGGAGCTTCAAGAAGTCATCGAGACGGCGGGCACCTGTCGCTACTTCCGGCCGGACCCCATACCCGACGATGTCCTGGCGCGGGTGCTCAACGCCGCCCGCTTCGCTCCCTCCGGCGGGAACCGACAGCCCTGGCGGTTCATCGTCGTCAAAGACCCCGCCAAGCGTCGCCAGCTCAAGGAGTGGTACCTGATCCCCTGGAAGGCCTACCTGCAGGCCGTCCACCAGGGGGAGATACGGGTGGGGAGCCCTCAGCAGCAGCGGGCCATCGAGGCGGCCGACTACTTCGCCGAGCACATGGACGTGGCGCCGGTCATAGTGGTCGTGTGCGCCCGCCTGGCCGATGTCCACATCACCGACGCGGAACTGGGGCGGCCCAGCATCGTCGGCGGGTGCTCCGTCTACACCTCGGTGCAGAACATGTTCCTGAAGGCACGAGAGGAAGGGCTCGGCGCGGCCATAACCACCCTCCTGTGCCACTTCGAGCCGCAGGTGAAGGAGCTGCTGGAGATCCCGGAGGAGCTCTCCACCGCCTGCCACGTGGTACTGGGCTGGCCCGCCCGTCCCCTGCCCAGGAAGCTGACGCGGGCACCCCTGCACGAGATCGCCTTCGTGGACCGGTACGGCAACCCCTTCTATCCTCCCCAGCAAGGGAGCTAGCGCAGGGGAATATCGAGCTGGCGGGCCAGCAGCTCCTTCCCCACCACGAAGGCGATGGGCCCGCCATGGGGGCAGAGGACGGGCGCGCCGGGGGCGCGGTAGGCGGCCAGTATCTGGCCCATCTCCTCCTCCGTTAGGGCCCGCCCCCGGCGCACCGCCAGTCGACAGGCCAGAGAGCCCAGGAGCCGTTCCAGCCATCCCTCATCGTGGAGGGCGTCCCGCAGGGCCTCCTCCAGCGCCGACGCCTCCAGACCGTCCAGCAGGGCGGGCACCTCCCGGACCAAGAAGTGGTAGGGACCGAAGACCTCCAGCGAGAAGCCCAGCTCCTCCAGCAGCCCCGGCGAACGCTGCAGCAGGACGGCCTGGTGGGGGCGTAGCTCCAGGAGGAGCGGCTCCGTCAGGGGCACCCGGTCGCCGCCGCGCCGGGCCAATAGCAGGTCGTAGAGGGCCCGCTCGTGCGCCCGGTGCTGGTCTATGACGTAGAGCCCCTCGGGACCCTCGGCCAGCAGGAAGGTGCCCATGAGCTGGCCCAGGAGGGAGAGGGGCTGCTCCGGCTGGGGCGGCGGCCCGGCCGGGGTCGCCTGGGGCCAGGAGGCGACGAGGGCGAGGCCCCTGGCCCGCTCCCGGGAGAGGGACGGCGGCCCCGCGCGCAGGGCGTCCCGCACCGCCTCCGGCAGCAGCGCCAGCGCCTCCTGCTCGAAGAGGAGGTGAACCCTGTCCTTGGTGGGGCTCAGGTTCACGTCCACCGCCCAGGGAGGCGAAAGGACGTGGATCACGGCCACCGGGAAGCGGCCCTTGGGGAAGACGGGCCGCAACGCAGCCTCCAGCGCCTCTAGAAGGGGTGAGCTCCCCACTGGCCGTCCGTTCACTGACACGTGCAGGTGGTGCCGGCCTGGCCGGGAGGCCGGCGGCCGGGAGACCAGGCCCCGCACCTGCACCCGGTCGTCCCCCAGGGGGCCGAAGGCAGTCATGTTGCTGGCCAGGTGAGGGCCGTATATCTCGGCCAGCGCCCCGGCGAGGCTCCCGGAGCCCGAGGTGCTCAGGACGGGCCTCCCGTCCAGGTGCAGTTCGAAACGGACGTGCGGATGAGCCAGGGCGTAACCCCGCACTACCTGGACGGTCTTCGCCTCTTCGCGCCGTCGGTCCAGGCGGCGGCGCTCCGGCTCGTCCTGGAAGAGGCGACGCACCGTCACCGTCGTCCCTCGGGAGCGGGCGGCCTGTCGCCTCTCCGTCACCTCGCTGCAGCGCAGGGCGAGCTGGGCAGCCGCCAGCGCCCCTTCCGTGCGGCTGACCACTTCCACATCGGCCAGGGCGGCGATGCAGGCCAGCGCCTCGCCCCGAAAGCCCAGCGTTGTCACTCGCCCGAGATCGTCCGGGGAGGCGAGCTTGCTGGTGGTGAAGTGATGGAAGGCCCGCTCCAGCTCTGCGGCGGGGATGCCACAGCCATCGTCGGACACCTGGACGGCCTCCAGGCCGCCGCCCCAGACCCAGACGCAGACGGACGAGGCGCCGGCGTCCAGGGCGTTCTCCACCAGCTCCTTCACCACGGAGGCCGGGCCCTGGATGACCTCCCCGGCGGCGATGCGCTCAACCAGGGACGAGGGCAGCGTCCAGAGGGGCATCAGCGGCTCCTGGCCTTCTGCTGCAGCTCGAAGAGCTTGTTGATGGCCTGAAGGGGCGTCATGTTGACCAGGTCGAGGGAGAGGAGCTCCCCCACCAGGCCATCGTGGCCGTCGGCGGCGGGGGCCGGGGCCCGAGCGCTGGCCGGCGGCGGCAGGCGCTCCATGGCGGCCAGCAACTCACGCGCCCGCTCCACTACCTCCTGGGGGAGGCCAGCGAGCTGGGCCACCTGCACGCCGTAGCTCCTGTCGGCCGCCCCGGGGACGACGCGATAGAGGAAGACGAGGCGTCCATCCTCCTCGGCCACAGCAGTGTTCCAGTTGCGGGCGCGGGGCAGCTCCTCCGCCAGGGACGCCAGCTCCAGGTAGTGGGTGGCGAAGAGGGTTCGGGCGCCCAGACGGTGGTGTATGTGTTCCAGAACGGCGCGAGCGATGGCCATGCCATCGTAGGTGCTGGTGCCGCGGCCCACCTCGTCCAGGAGAACGAGGCTACGGGGCGTGGCCCCCCGCAGGATGCGGGCGGTCTCCGCCATCTCAAGCATGAAGGTGCTGGCCCCGGAGGCGATGTCGTCTTCGGCGCCGACCCTGGTGAAGAGGCGATCCACGATGCCGATGCGGGCTGCCCGGGCGGGAACGAAGCTCCCCACCTGGGCCATGAGGACGATGAGGGCCACCTGGCGCAGGTAGGTGGACTTGCCGGCCATGTTGGGCCCCGTCAGGATGAGCACCTGCTGCTCCTCCCTGTCCAGACGGCAGTCGTTGGGGACGAAGCTCTTCCCCTCCATAGCCAGGGCCCGCTCTACCACCGGGTGGCGGCCCTCGCTGATCTCTATGGCATCGCCCTCGTGCAGCTCCGGTCGGACGTAGCCGTGGGCGGCTGCCACCTCGGCCATGGAGAGGAAGACATCCAGCTCCGCTATAGCCTCGGCGGTGGCCAGAAGACGGCCGGCCTGGGCGGCCACCTGGGCCAGCACGTCCTGGTAGAGGGCCTGCTCCATCTCCTCCTCCTGCGCCTCGGTGTGAAGGAGGAGTGCCTCCTGCTCCTTCAGCTCCGGGGTGACGAAGCGCTCGGCGTGGGCCATGCTCTGCTTGCGGATGTAATCCGGGGGCACCAGCCCCAGATTGGGCCGCGTCACCTCGATGTAGTAACCGAAGATGCGGTTGTAGCGCACCTTGAGGGAGCGTATGCCGGTGCGGGCGCGCTCCCGGCCCTCCAGCTCCGCCATCCAGCGGCGGGCGCGCCCGGCCTGGCGGCGCAGAGCGTCGAGCTCGGGGTGGTAGCCGTCCCTGATGAGCTGGCCCTCCTGGTCGCTCACGGCCCGCCGGACGAGGCTGGCCACCTCCCAGCAGGGGTCGAGGGCCTCCCGCAGGCGGCGTAGGGGAGCGCTGCGGGCCTCGGCCAGGGCGGAGCGCAGGGCGGACACCGTCCGCAGGGCCTCGGCCAGGGAGAGGAGCTCTCTCGGCGTGGCGGAGCGGCCGCGCACCCGCGCCACCGTCCGCTCCAGATCGCCTATTCCGCCCAGGAGGGAGCGGAGCTCCCGCCGTGTCCCCGGGGACTCCTTCAGCTCCTGTACTGCGTCCAGGCGCTCGCCGATGGCGTGGACGTCCAGCAAGGGCTGAAGGAGCCGTCGGCGCAGGAGGCGGCCGCCCATGGGGGTGCGGGTGCGGTCCAGCGCCCAGAGGAGGCTGCCCTTGAGCTCGCCGGTGCGGGCGTTCTGGAGGAGCTCCAGGTGGCGGCAGGCGTCCGGGTCTATCGCCATGTAGGCCGATGGCAGGAGGGGGCGCAGCTCTCGCAGGCCGGCCAGCGCCTGGGGGCAGGTCTCTCGCAGGTAGTCCAAGAGGGCGCCGGCGGCGCCGATGGCCACCTCCATATGGGCGCAGCCGAACCCCTCCAGCGTGGCCACCTGGAAGTGCTGGCAGACGGCCTCCCGCGCCTTCGTCAGGTTGAAGGCGAAGGCGCTCCTGCGGGTCATATAGAAGCGCCCGGTCAGCGCCCCCTCCCCTCCTTCCGGGATCAGCACCTCCGCCGGCCGGAGGCGCTCCAGCTCCTGGAGCAGCTCCTCCTGCGCCGCCGGCCCCTCGAACTGGGCCACGGTGAACTCCCCGGTGCTGACATCGGCCAGGGCCAGGCCCGCCCGGTTACCGGTCAGCAGGGCGGCTGCCAGGTAGTTGTTCTCGTCCGGTGAGAGGAGGCCGGGCTCCATCAGGGTCCCGGGCGTCACCACGCGCACCACGTCCCGCTCCACCAGGCCGCGCCCGGGCTCGCTTAGCTGCTCGCAGATGGCCACGCGGTAGCCCTGCCGTACCAGCCGGCCCAGGTAGTGGGGCAGGGCGTGGTGGGGGAAGCCGGCCATGGGAGACCTCTCCCCCTGACCGAAGTCCCTGGAGGTCAGGGCCAGTTGCAGGACGCGGGCCGCCTCACGGGCGTCCTCGTCGAACATCTCGTAGAAGTCGCCGTAGCGGAAGAGGACGATGGCATCGGGGAAGCGTCGCTTGATGCTCAGGTACTGTCTGCGGACAGGCGTGGACATGGCTCCCGCCGCTCCCCCTCCGCTTCCTCTCACGGGGACGGCCCCTATGGCTCGACATAAGACTAAGGCGGCCAGCCCCTCCTGTCCAGTAGGGGAGCGCTGTCGCTGTCGCCTCTGCTATACTTGGCTTGCCCCACCCCCGCGCAACGGGAGGCGACGATGATGTTCCAGCCGGAATGCGAGACGATGCCCCGCTCCCAACTGGCCGCCCTCCAGCTCCGTCGTCTGCAGGAGCTGCTACGGCGACTGGAGAACTCCCCCTCGCCCTTCTGGCGAGAGCGCCTCGCCTCGGCCAAGGTCAGAGCGGAGGAGTTCCGGCACCTGGAGCAACTGGCCTCCCTCCCCTTTACCGTCAAGGCCGATCTGCGGGACAACTACCCCCTGGGCATGCTGAACGTCCCCATGCGCCAGGTGGTGCGCCTCCATGCCTCTTCCGGCACCAGGGGGAGGCCCACCATCGTCGCCTACACCGCCCAGGATATAGACATCTTCGCCGAGGTCAACGCCCGCTCCCTGGCCGCCGCCGGCGCCACCCCGGACGATGTCATTCATAACGCCTACGGCTACGGCCTCTTCACCGGCGGACTGGGGCTGCACTACGGCATAGAACGCCTGGGGGCCACGGCCGTGCCCGTCTCCGGGGGGAACACGCCCCTCCAGCTCCAGCTCCTGGTGGACCTGGAGGCTAACGGCCTCTGCTGCACCCCCTCCTATGCCATGCTCCTGGCGGAGCGGGCGGCGGAGGCCGGCATCCTGGACCGCCTGCGGCTACGCTACGCCGTCCTGGGGGCCGAACCCTGGTCCGAGGAGATGCGCCGCAAGATCGAGGAGGCCTTCGGCGGCATCGACGCCTGCGATATCTACGGCCTGAGCGAGGTCATGGGCCCTGGCGTGGCCATCGAGTGCCGGGAGGAGAAGCGGGGACTCCACGTCTGGGAGGACCACTTCTACCCCGAGATCGTCGACCCCCAGACCGGGGAGCCCCTGCCCGAGGGCCAGCAGGGAGAGCTGGTGCTGACCACCCTCACCAAAGAGGCCTTTCCCGTCCTCCGCTACCGCACCGGTGATATCACCTACCTGACCAACGAGCCCTGCTCCTGTGGCCGCACCATGCGGCGCATCGGCCGCATCGCCGGCCGCGTGGACGATATGCTCATCATTCGTGGTGTCAACGTCTTCCCTTCCGAGATAGAGGCCGTCATCATGGGCGACCCTGCTCTGGCCGGCCATTACGCCATCGTCGTCGACCGCAGGGGGGCCCTGCCACGTCTGGAGGTGCGGGCGGAGCTGGCCCAGCCCCTGGAGGCGGAGCAGGCGCAGGCAGTGGCCCGGCGCCTGCGGGAGGCCCTGGACTCCCGCCTCCGCCTCTCCACCGATGTGGTGATGGAGGCGCCGGGGGCCATCCCCCGCACCGAGGTGGGGAAGGCCCGTCGCGTCTACGAGCGCACCCCCTCGTCCGACCCCTTCCCCGGGCCAGGGCTAGCCGCCGAGCGCTCCTGAGGGGCATCTCCGCCGCCCACCTACCATAACGCTCCCGGATAGGCTACCCTGGGGCCAGACACTCCCTGTCTGCGAGGCCCTGGCGGCGGAGATGAGTGGCAACGGTGACACCAAAGAGCTGCCCGAGGACTGGGTGCTGGCTGAGCTGCCCCTTGAGGCCTTTCTGGAAGGCCTCAAAGAGGCCGACGGTGTGGAAGAGAGGGCGGAGGAGCTGGCCTCCCGCCCCGAGGAGGAGATAGAGGAGAGGCTACGCCGGAGGAAGGGCATCCAGAGCCTCCGCTCTGCCGGGCTGGACTTCGCCGTGCGGCGGGCGCCCGGCGCCCTGCGGGGCACCGCCGTGGTGGTCATCGTAGCCACAGCGGTGGCGGTGGCCCTTTACCGACTGGGACGTCGGCGCCGCCAGCACCGCGAGGACGAGGGCTCCCTCTGAGGCGGCGCCTACAGCAGGTCCCGCCCGTACTGCCACCAGTAGGCGATGAGGTAGGCGCCGGCCAGCACCAGAAAGAGGGCGGCCAGCCGCTGCACGTGGGGCAGCACCCGGCGCAGGGGACGCACCGCCGCCTCCCGGAACAGGGCCATGGCCACGGCCACCAGGGAGACCACCAGGCCCATCCCTAACGCGTAATAGAGGAACTGTAGCAGACCGCCCAGGAAGCCGCCGGCCAGAGCGCTCCCCACCACCACCAGGAAGATGGGCAGCGTACAGCCCAGCGACGCCACGGCGTAGGCCACGCCGAAGGCCAGCGCCAGCCAGGGTGCCCGCCCCTCCGGCACCACCACCCGGGTGGCCGGCGACAACACCAGGTAGTGGCCTGGCCACAGGAGCCAGAGCCCCAGTCCCACCAGCAGCGCCCCGACCACCAGGGAGGCCCAGGGAAAGAGCTCCAGGAGCTCCCTCGCCCCGGCGGAGACCGGGAGGCCCACCAGCCCGAAGACAAGCACGAACCCCAGCGTCACCAGGGCACCCATCAGGAGGGAGCGCAGCAGGCGGACAGCCAGCGGTGGCGGCCCCTCGACGCCCTCGCCCGGGCGGTAGCCCAGCTGCAGGGCAGCGAAGGAGGGCAGCATGATGAAGCCGCAGGGATTGAAGGAGGCCGCCATCCCGGCGGCGAAGGAGTAGGCCAGGGGCAGCCCCTGCACCAGCCGCTGCAGCGGCTCCAGGTAGGTCTGGAGGTCGGCCAGGCCCATCGTCACCCTCCTGAGGAGGCCGCAGCGCCGCAGGCATCTCTCCCAGGGCCACTTTCAACGTACACCCTTCGCACCTGAGCGTCCACGGGGCCACCTGCTCGCAACCCGCTATGGAGCGGGGGATCGCGAGAGGCGGGACTTGAGGCGCTGGATGCGGGCGTAGGACTCCCGGATGCGGGCCTCCGGCACCCTACCCTCCCGGACCAGCCTCTCAATCAGCTCTATCGTCCTGAGGGCAATGTCCGGCTCGTAGACGGAGTTGTTGGCGATGGCCAGGATGTCCACGCCCGCGTTTATAGCCAGCTCCACCGCCCCCTCGTAGGAATAGTGCTGGCGGATGGCCCCCATCTGCATATCGTCCGAGATGACGACGCCATCGAAGCGCAGCTCCTGGCGCAGGAGGCCGGTGATGATGTCACGGGAGAGGGTGGCCGGGTACCGGGGATCGAGGCGGGCATTGAAGACGTGGGCGGTCATGACCACGTCGGCATCGCCGCTGGCGATGAGCTCCCTGTAGGGCACAAGCTCATCCGGCGACCAAGTCTCCGTCACGTCGACGAAGCCCAGGTGGCTGTCCTGGCGAGAGCTGCCATGGCCGGGGAAGTGCTTCAGAGTGCACAGGACGCCGTGCTCGTGATGGGCGCGGACGAACTCCCGCGCCTGGGCCGCCACGATGAGGGGGTCGCTGGAGAAGCTGCGGCCCAGACTGCCTATGACGGGGTTGGCCGGGTTGACGTTCACGTCCACCACGGGCGCCAGGTTCAGATTGATGCCGACGCTGGCCAGGGTCGCCGCCATCTGTCCGGCCTGCTGCCGGGTGTAGGCGGGGTCGTTCCGCTCCCCCAGCTCCTGGTGAGAGACAGTGGGCGGAAAGCCATGCTTCTCGTTCAGGCGGGCGACGAGGCTGCCCTCTTGGTCAGCGCAGATGATGAGGGTCGTGCGGTAGAGGGCCTGCAGACCTTCGGTCAGCTCGCGCACCTGTTGAGGAGACTGGACGTTACGCAGAGGCGAACGCGTCGGCACATCGAAATCGAAGAGGACGACGCCACCCAGCCCCTCCTGACGGATGACGGGGGCGATGTCCGCCTCGGTCGCCGTCAACCCCCGGAAGCCCACCACCAACATCTGAGCTATCATGGCCCGCAGCGATGGCCCGGCGGGCGTCGCCCCGCCCGTCTCCGGCGTCTCCCGCGGGACCGCTGGCGATGGCTGCGATGTCTCCCGTCCGGCGCCGCAGGCGTAGAGGGCGAGGGAGCCACAGGCCATCGCCGCCAGCTTCAGGAAGGAGCGTCTAGAGACCAGACCGCGGTGAGCCTGACCCCTGTCCATGGGCCTACCTCCGGTGACACAGCCCTATGGTAGCGCCCTCTCTCCGCTCAGGGCAGCGGCCGGGCGAGCGGGAGCGCGAGTTCGGGGCGCTGGCGGAGCGATACTCTTTCTCGGCAAGGGAGCGGGCCCGCTACGACCAGGGGCGGACGGCGGCATGGCCCGGGCGAGGCCAGCCCAAGGCGGAGGGGCGGGCCGCCTCTCCGAGAGTCGTTTGGCTCCCCGCACCGGGGGAATCCGAACTTTTCTCCGTTTCACCCTCCTCGCGACGGCTGACCGCCGCAAGAGCCCCACCCGCCGGCAAGCGATTCTTCAGGCGTAAAGGACTCCTGATGATCGGTCCGACGATATGCTGTTGGCTCAGGCTCCGCCCCACGGAACCGGCTCCGCCGAGCCCGTTCAGAACCGCTCGTTAGGTGGTATACTTGCCGTCATCGAGGGGACAGGGCACCACCAGGCGCCCAAGCGCTTGGGTATCGAAGGCGGAGGTATCGCTATAGCTGATCGGGCTGAGGTCACAACGGGCGACGAGATCTTCAATCCACGAACGGGACAGCGGATGGCCTTCCCACGCACTGCTGCTGACAGCGGCGGCGAAGACCTGATCATCGAGTGCTGGAGTCCACCGGAGCCTTCCGCCGCTGCTCGCGAACCCTTGCATGTCCACCCGGAGCAGACGAAGGTCCTTCGCGTCATCAACGGCGAGTTGAGCGTCTTCATGGAGGGCCAGACGCGAACCCTCGCCGCGGGCGAGGAGATTGCCGTGCCGCCGGGCGCCGTCCACAGCTTCTGGAACGCCGGCGACCGCGAAGTTCACTACTGGCAGGAGTTCCGGCCGGCCCTCCGCTCGGCGGAGTTTTTTGCGACGCTGTTCGCTCTGGCGCGCGACGGAAAGCTGAACGAGCGCGGAATACCTGGAATACTCCAGTTGTCGGTCACCATCCCGCGGTTTCGCCGGGAGATCAGGGTAGTACGCCCGCCTGCTTGGGCACAGCGGCTGGTCTCGTTACTCGCACCGATCGCGCGTCTCACGGGACGTGAGGCAGAGCGGCAATAGGCTGGCTCCCCGGGCAGGACTCGAACCTGCAACCTGGCGGTTAACAGCCGCCCGCTCTACCGTTGAGCTACCGGGGAACCCTGTCGATGGCCTGGTTGCGGAGCCAGGATTCGAACCTGGACCAAGGGATCCAAAGTCCCCTGTGCTACCGTTACACCACTCCGCAGCCTGTCCCTGGAGATGTAGTCCCGGGCTGGTGCCGAAGGCCGGACTCGAACCGGCACGAGGGCTTCCCCTCAGCGGATTTTGAGTCCGCCGCGTCTACCAGTTCCGCCACTTCGGCGCGCGTCTCAGCAGGGACAGACGTGCTCTCGTATCCTGCTCCGCTGCCAGAGTCGATTGTGACCGATGTCCTTTTAACATGTCAAGCTCGGCCCGGGCGGCGCCTGTCCCACACCAGCCCTCTGACCCCCTCTCTCCGACGTGGGCGGGCCCTCTCGCCCCCGCGCTGTCTCAGATCCCGCTCCCGCCTCTCTGGGACGCCCGGGGGAAGGGGAGGAGCGGCTCCGTTCCCGCCGGGGAGGAGCGTCGCCAGGAGTGGGTCACCACGTCCACGGAGGCGCCCCGGCGCAGAAGCCGGCCGAAGTCCTCCGCCGGCATCGGCCGGCCGAAGAGGAAGCCCTGGACCTCGTAACAGTGGAGGCGCTGCAGGAAGTCGAGCTGTTCGCTGTTCTCCACGCCCTCGGCGATGACGCGGAGGGCACAACTGCGGGCCAGGGTGACGATGGCCGTCACCATAGCGTTCCCTGTGGAGTCCTTGCCGATGTCTCGCACGAAGGAACGGTCTATCTTGAGGATGTCCAGAGGCAGCGCCTTCAGGTAGTTCAAGGAGGAGTGCCCGGTGCCGAAGTCGTCCAGGGAGACGAGGAAGCCCATCTCCCGCAGCTCCTTCAGGAGGGCGATGGCAGCATCCATGTCCCGCATGATGGCGCCCTCCGTGACCTCCAGCACTAACCGGCCGGGCTCGACCCCCGTCTCCTCCAACAACTGGCCCAGCAGGGGGACGAGGCCCGGGCGCTGCAGCTGTCGGGCCGATATGTTCACCGTCAGGGCGATGGAGGGCAGGCCGGCCTCCTGCCAGGCCCGCAGTTGCCGGCAGGCCTCCTTCAGCACCCACGTCCCCAGGGGGACTATGAGGCCGCTGTCCTCCGCCAGGGGAATGAAGGAGTCCGGCAGCATCAGGCCCTTCTCCGGGTGCTGCCAGCGCACCAGCGCCTCGGCGCCGAAGACGCGGCCGTTCCGCACGTCCACCTGCGGCTGGTAGTAGAGCAAGAGCTCGCCCCGCTCCAGGGCTCGCCAGAGCTCGCTCTGGAGGGTCAGCCACTGGGACATGCTGGCGTCCATACTGGGGCTATAGAGGCGGTAGGAGTCGCCACCCTCCTCCTTGGCCTTGTACATGGCGATGTCGGCGTTGCGAAGCAGGGCCTCGGCATCCTGGCCGTCCTCCGGGAAGACGGTGATCCCCAGGCTGGCGGTGACGCGAAACTGGCGGCCCAGGATCTCCTGGGGCTCTCGCACCCGCTGCAAGACCCTCTCCGCTACTTCCACCGCCTCCTCGGCGGAGGCATCGGGCAGGAGGAGGGTGAACTCGTCGCCCCCCACGCGGGCCGCCATATCGCCCTTGCGGATGATGGTCTCCAGCCGGTGGGCTATCTGCTGGAGAACGTGGTCGCCCAGGGTATGGCCGAAGGTGTCGTTTATGAACTTGAAGCGATCCAGGTCTAGGAAGATGACCGACATGCGCTGGTTGCGCTGCCGCGCCTCCCGCAGCGCCTGGGCCAACCGCTCTTCAAAGTAGTGGCGGTTGGGCAGGCCGGTGAGGGCGTCGTGGTAAGCCATATGCTTGATGGTGTCCTGGGCCTGTTGCAGTTCCGTGAGGTTCTGCTCCAGCTCCTGGGTTCGCTTCAGGAGGGAGTCGGCCATGCGATTGAAGTCCCGGGCCAGGGAGGCCACCTCCACCGGCCCCCGCTCGGGCACCCTGACGTAGAGGTTTCCGGCGGCGATGGAGCGGGCGCTGGCCTGCAGCGTCAGGAGGGGCCGCGTGACGGAGAGGACGACGATAGCCGCCTCCAGGGCGCCTATGAAAAGGGCGAAGCCGCCCAGCCCCACCTGCACCCACAGCATACGGGTCAGGACACCTTCCAGCCGGGCTTTCTCCTCGAGGGAGAGGGTCAGCCAGCGGTCCGTGACGGCGTCCAGGGGAGCTATGACGCGGTCAGCCTCCGCGGTCAACCTCCTTCCCAGCTCGTTGGCGTCCACGGGCTCCCCTCTCAGATAGGCCTGAACGGCGTCGTCGACCTGACTGCGGAAGCTGTCTACGCGGTCGATGAGCCCCTGGATGAGGCGCGCGTCCTCCTCCAGCCCCAGCGCCCGCGCCTGGGCCATCGCCGTCTCCAGGTCCTGCCGGCTGGAGGCGATGGCCTGCTGGTAGGCCAGGAAATAGCCGTGCTCCTTGAGGGAGGCGAGAGCGGCCAAGGAGGCAACGGCCCGCAGGAACTCGCCGCGCGCCCGCTGCATGATGGTGGCAGCGGTGGAACTGCGTTCAATGGTGTTCATGCGCTCCCGATGCCCCTGGATGCCGAGGATAGCTGCCACGGTGAGGGCCAGCAGCAGGAAAAGCATAAGAGAGACCGCGAAGGCCATGCGGCCACGGGCCGAACCAAAGAGACCCCGGGGCATCCCTAATCTCCGTGCCTGAGAGCCCTCCGCTACTCGCTCAAGTGATGGGACGCAGGAGCACGCCAGACCGTTACGGCCGCCGATCAGGGTTTTCCCCTACAGGTTTGGTAACAACGACTCTGGCCAGCAGAGACCCCAGCCAGATATTTTTTTCGCGCTTGGCTTAGCTATTCCGGAGCGCATCTTCGGTCTGCACACCTTCACTTTACCGGTGAAAAAGAGTAACAATGCCGCTGTCGCGCTGTCTTTTACTCTGGAGGCCTGTAGGAAAGTAAGAGATATGGAGCACTTCTCGGGGCCGGGGCTGGCCACGCTGGTGATCGGCGGCGGGGAGAGGCTTCTCCTGGCTAGCGCCGGAGCGGAGTCCCTCTTCGGCTATCCCTGGGAGGAGCTAAGGCAGCGGCCGGCCAGCGACCTGCTGGAGCCCTGGCCGCCCCCCCGGGAGGCCGTGGACTGGAGCGATGCCGGGATAGATGTCGTCCCCTGCCTCTCCGTGGTGCGACGGGACGGCATGCGCACCCCCGTGCGGGCCATCCTCTCCCGCGTGGAGTGCGAATACGGCCCCGCCATTATGCTCACCCTGCAGCGGGACGGGAGCCCGGGGCACGATTGCCCCACGGCCGCCCTGGAGGTGGCCATCTTCCAGGCGCAGCGCCTGGCCAGCTTCGGCCAATTGGCCAGGGCGGTGGCTCACGACCTGAACAATTACCTCTCTGTCATCCTCAATTACACCAGCTTCGTAGCCGATGGACTCCCCCGCCAGGACCCCCTGCGTGAAGACGTGGAGGAGATACGGCGGGCCGCCGAGCGGGCGGCCGGGCTCACCCAGCAGCTCCTGACCTTCGGCCGCCCGCACAGGGCTTCTTCGGCCAGGGCGGACCTCAACCAGGTGATCTCGGAGACGGCCAGGCTGCTCCAGCGGGCCATAGGCGAGCGCTATCGCCTGTTCCTCTCCCTGGACCCGACGGTGGGAGAGGTCCGTATGGACGAGGGGCACCTGGAGCAGGTGCTGGTGAACCTGGTCCTCAACGCCCGGGACGCCATGCCGGACGGCGGTACCATCGCCATAGAGACGGACGCCGTAGAGCTGTGGTCGGGCTCCAGCTACCCCTCCCTGATACCCGGTCGTTACGCCTACCTGCGGGTGAGGGACACGGGCTGTGGCATGACGCCGGAGGTGCGGGCGCGGGCCTTCGATCCCTTCTTCACCACCAAGGCCCACGGCGTCGGCTCCGGGCTAGGGCTCTCCATAGTCCACTCCCTGGTCCGTCAGGCCGGAGGCCGTGTCTGGCTGGACTCCCGGCCCGGCGAAGGGACCACCGTGACCGTATGCCTACCAGCATGCCACTGACCAGCGGACGGCCGTCGCAGCGTGGGATGGAGGGACCGCTGTGAGGGAGGAAGTGAAGGAAACGCCCAGAGTCCTGGTCGTAGACGATAACGAGCAGCTACGCCATATGATGCAGAGGCTACTGCGCCGTTCCGGCTATCAGTGCGCCATCGCCGCCGACGGCCTGGAGGCCCGCCGCCTCCTGGAGGGTGAGCGCTTCGACGTGGTCCTGTGCGATCTCAACATGCCCGGGGAGTCCGGCCTGGGCCTCCTCAAGCACATAGTGCGCCACCACCCGGGGACGGCTGTGGTCCTGGTCACCGCCGTGGACGACCTCAGCGTGGCCATGGCCGCCCTGGAGCTGGGCTCCGCCGGCTACATCATCAAGCCCTTCCGCCCCACCGAGGTGCTGGTGGCGGTGGCCGTGGCCCTGCGCAGTCAGCGCCTCACCCTCGAGAACCGCTCTTACCTGCGGGTGCTGGAGCGGGTGACGTCCCTGCGCAGCGGCGCCGCCAGGCGGAGCGCCCTGGCGAAGCCCAGCGCCGCAGAGGGGCTCCCCGGGCTCGTCGAGACGGGGGATCCCCAGCGTCTGGCGGAGGCGGCCGGCCTCCTCGGTAGCCAGGAGGGGAGCGGGGCTGACGAGCCCCAGCGGGTGCGCCAATACGTGGGGCTGTTGGCCGACAAGCTGGGCATGCCCCCCGAGCGCAGTGAGATCCTGTGCACCGCCGCCGCTATCCACGACATCGGCAAGCTCATCATTCCGGAGACCATACTCCTGAAGCCCGGCCAGCTTACCCCCCAGGAGTTCGAGGTAGTCAAGGCCCATTCCACCCTGGGCGGTAGCCTGCTGGCCGAGTCCGGCTCGGAGGTGCTGTCGCTGGCGGCCACTATAGCCTGGACGCATCACGAGCGCTGGGACGGCAACGGCTACCCCCGCGGCCTGGCGGGAGAGGAGATCCCCCTGGAGGGGCGTATCGTCGCCATCGCCGACGTCTTCGATGCCCTTATCAGCCCACGGTCCTACCGGCCAGCTCTCACCATCGATGACGCCGTCAGGGTGCTGGAGGAAGGCCGGGGCAGCCAGTTCGACCCGCAGATCCTGGACCTGTTCCTCAAGTCCCTCGACGAGGTGGTGGAGATTGCGCAGGACCGCTCTACGAAGTGAGATCCGACCGCTCTGGAGGAGCGACCACAGCCCTCAACGCCGCCCCAAGGGGCAGACCAGGGTCATCATAGCCGATGACCACCCCGTAGTGCGGGAGGGGCTGCGACGCCTCCTCACGGCCCATGGCATCGCCGTCGTCGCCCTGGCTGAGTCGGGCGACCAGGCCATCGCCCGGGCGAGGGAGACGCAGCCGGACGTGGCCCTGATAGACGTCCGCCTGCCCGATATGGACGGCATCAAGGCAGCGGAGGCCATAAGGGAGGAGTCGCCGGGCACGGCCATCCTCATCATCAGCGGCTACGAAAGCAGCGAGGACCTGGCCCGCGCTATACATATCGGCGCCGTAGGCTACCTCTGCAAGACGACGCCGCCGGAGGCACTGGTGGAAGCGGTGCGCCTGGCCAAAGGGGGCGGCTCCCTCATCGACTCGCGGCTGCTGGCCAGCCTCCTGAAGCAGGCCAACGGCCACCGGAGCGAGGCCGACGCCGCGGGAACGGGGCCGCTGGGCCTGCTCAGCCCGCGGGAGCGGGACGTGCTCAGGCTCATCGTCCGCGGTCTGAGCAACAAGGAGATCGCCCGAGAGATGAACTACAGCCTGGGCACCGTCAAGAACATGGTCCACCGCATCCTGGAGAAGCTGGGCGCTGCCGACCGCACGCAGGCGGCGGTCTACGCCGTGCGAGCGGGCCTGGAGCCCCACCGGCCGGCCGCCGACCGGCCGCTGAACGGGCCTCGTCTCCTGGACTGGCGGACCTAGCTCTCCGGCGACAGTTTGGGGGCAACCGGCGGGAAGCTTTTCCCCCTCGCCACGCCTAGCCTCTTCGACAGGGGGCACGATCCCTGACCGAAACGAGGAGGCGAGGCATGGAGGTCTCCAGAGAGGAGGGGGGCACGCCCCCCCAGACTGCCCTTGAGAGGACAGCGACGCGCCAGGAGCTCCTGCAGCGGGCCCTCCGCCTGCGGTGGCTGGGCCTGGGGCTGCTCTTCCTCGCCGCTTTCCTGAGCTTCTTCGTCCGCCTGGCACCGGCGGTGGCCATTCCCAATCTGAGAGAGGCCTTCGCCCTCAACTCGGCGCAACTGGGGCTCCTGACGTCCATCTACCTGTGGCCCTTCGCCCTGATGCAGCCGGTGGTGGGGCTGCTGACGGACTCCCTGGGGCCACGGCGGACGGTGGCGGGGTTCCTGCTGACCGCGGCCGTAGGGCAACTGGTCTTCGCCGTGGCGCCCTTCTTCCCCCTGGCCCTGGCGGGGCGGGCCCTCTCCGGCGTGGGCTTCTCCACCCTGTACGTCAGTGCCGCCCGCATCATGGCGGAATGGTTCCGCCCGCGCGAGTTCGGCACCCTGACCGGGCTGTGGACGTCGGTGGCCAACGTGGGGGCCCTCACGGCCACGGCGCCCCTGGCGGCGATGATCGCCATCATGGGATGGCGAGGCAGCTTCGGCCTCATCGGCGCCTTGGTGCTGGCCACGGTAGCCCTCATCTACCTCCTCGTCCGGGATCGCCCGGCCGACCTGGGGCTGCCCTCTCCGGCGGAGCTGGACGGACAGCCCAGGCCGACGTCCCCTCCCCCGGCCATTCCCCTGCGTCAGGGTGTGGCCCTGGTGCTGAGGGAGCGCAACACCTGGCTGCTGGGCGGCTTCGCCATTACCTCCTTCGGCACCATGACCATGATGCAGGGCTTCCTCGCTGTCCCCTATCTGATGGACGTCTACGGGAAGGGGCGCCAGGAGGCGGCCAACTATCTCACCCTGTGGGCGGTGGGCCTCATCATCGGCTGCACCCTGTGGGGCTACGTAGCGGACCGCGTCCTAGGCAGTCGCAAGGCGGTGGTGGTTACGGGAGTGGCGGCCTACTGTCTTCTCTGGCTGCTGCTGGCCCTCGTCCCCTCTGGCCTGCCGGACGCCCTCCTGTGGCTGGCCATGCTGTGGGGCGGCCTGACCGTCTCCACCTGGATACCGTCCTATCCCCTGCTGAGGGAGTCGCTGCCGCCGCAGGTGGTGGGGACGGCGATGGGTGTGCTGAACCTGTTCTACTGGCTGGGGGGAGCCCTCTATCAGCTCCTGGGGGGGCTGGTCCTGAAGGCGGCAGGCGGGGAGGGGGAGGTCGCCCCCGTAGGCGCCTACAAGGCGGTCTTCTGGCTGGCTCTGGGCTCGGTGGCCCTGGCCATATTCCTGGCCTCCCTCACCCGGGAGAGGCGGAGCGCCCCCCGCTGACCAGAAAAGGAGGCCGCCCCCGGCTGGGGCGGCCTCTCCCGCCTCTTCCTCCCTGCCAGCCAGTCCCTCGGACGGAGAAGAGGGAGTGATTGGCCCGGCAGACCACTTGTATCCTGACTTTCCACATCTGGCTAGCACACGAACGCAGGTAGAGACGCCACGCCCTCCGCCTGACTTCTCACAACCGGCCAGGCCGCGGGAGCATAAAAATAATGGAGCGGAAGACGGGATTCGAACCCGCGACCTCCTCCTTGGCAAGGAGGCGCGCTACCGCTGCGCCACTTCCGCTCCTGCCCCCGCACGGGGGCCCGGCCCCTAATATATCACATGGGGTGGGTGCTCTGACAAGGGCCGCCTTGACATTAGGCCGGCGTCCATAATAGGCTGCGGCTGACACCTCCCGACCTTCAGGAGGCCATCCATGCCCCGTATTCGCAAAGGCATCGACATAGAGGCTACCCCGGAGCAGGTCTTCGCCGAGATCGCCGACCCGGCCCGTCAGACGGAGTGGGCCCTCCCCTTCCGGGAGATCGAGGTGGTGGAGGGAGACGGCAAGAGCCAGGGGAGCGTCCAGCGCTGGCAGTTCAAGGTGGGCCCGCGGGCGGAGACGCTGACCGCCATCGTCACCGATTACAAAGAGAACCGCAGCATCGCCAGGGAGGTGCGGGAAGGCCCCCTTGCCTACCGTGACCGCCTCTCCGTCGTCCCTCAGACGGGAGAGGTCACCCGCGTGGAGTGGCTGGTGGAGTACGAGCCCCCCATGGGGATGCTGGGGCGGCTCATGGACGCCCTCCTCATGAACCGCGTCTTCCAGAACGACATCGAGACCTCGCTGGAGCGTCTGAAGGTCAGGCTGGAGGGCTGAGAGCGGCCTCCGCCGAGCAAAGTGGATATAGTTAATTAGATAGTGTTAAAATAGCGGGTCGTGAGGGGAGGTAGGTGGGTATGACCAGCGCTAACGGCAACGACTCCCACCCCCTGGCGGAGATCCCGGAGGCAGTTCCTGGTTTCTCGCGGGCTGCCACCGCGCCGCCACTGGAGGAGAGCTTCTCACCCCAGGCCTACTCCGCCCAGGTGGCCCACGCCACCAACCTGGTGCGGTTCATTCTGGAGCGTCTGGACGCTGAGATCGCCAAGACGCGCCGCACCCTGGAGGAGCTGGAGGGCCACCGCAACCGGCTCCTGTTGCAGTTGCGGGAGATAGTGGAGGAGCACGCTAGCCTCTAGGTAGGCCCAGGCCCCGCAGGGCGATGATGTTGCGCTGCACCTCGGAGGTGCCGGCGCCTATCGTCTGCTGGACGACCGAGAGGTAGCCGTGGGCGATGGCGCCAGACCAGAGGGCGCGGGGCGAGCCCTCGCGCAGGGCGCCGTAGAGGCCCAGGATGGCCACCCCCAGGTTGTAGAGCCGCTGGGCCAGCTCGCTGTTGAAGAGCTTGACCATGGCGGCCTCCGGACGATAGTCCAGCCCCCTGTCGCGCATGAGGACGGCGCGGTAGAGGAGGAGCCTGGCCAGCTCGAAGCCGATAGCTATCTCCGCCAGCCCCTGGCGGGCCATCTCCTGCCGCGGGCCCAGGTCGTGTTCGCGCACGTAGCGGACCAGAGCGCGAAAGGCCCGCCAGTAGAGGAAGGACCGGTAGACAGTGATGCGCTCCGCCCCCAGGGCCGAGTTCATGAGCTGCCAGCCTCCGTTCTCGGGGCCGACGCGGGAGTCCCGGGGCACCCGCACGTTGTCGAAGATGACCTCGTTGAATTCGTGGAGGTCCAGCATGTTATAGAGGGGCCGCACCGTCACCCCGGGGGCGTCCATGGGGACGATGAGCACCGATATCCCCTGGTGCTTGGGCACTGCGGGGTCGGTGCGGGCCACCAGGAGACAGAAATCGCTCTGGTGGGCGCCGCTACTGAAGATCTTGCGGCCGCTGACCAGGTAGTAGTCCCCCTCAGGGATGGCGCGGGTCTGGGCGCCCGCCAGGTCGGAGCCCACCTCCGGCTCGGTGTAGCCCAGGCACCAGGTCTCCTCTCCCCGGGCCATGCGGGGCAGGTGCTCCCGCTTCTGTTCCTCTGTCCCGAAGGCCAGAATGAAGGGGCCGACGATGCAGCGGCCCAGGGCATCGGCGGCGGGGCCGCCATGGAGGCCTATCTCCTCTTCCACCAGGAACTGTTCGAAGTTGGAGCGGCCGGAGCCGCCATACTCGGTGGGCCAGTTTAGGGCGAGCCAGCCCCTGGCCCCCAGCTTCCGCTCGAACTCGCGGTGAGGCATGTAACCAGGGGGGACGGGGACCGGATCCGTATCGTGGTCCGCGCCCAGCTCCTGACGGAGCCATTCGCAGACCTCCCTCCTGAGCGATTCCTGCTCCGGCGTCAGGCGGAACTCCATGGCATCGCCCCCCTCTCTGGTGTCACCGTTAGTGTAGACGCAGTTAACGTGGTTGTAACAGTCCCCTCGTTGACCGTCCTATCTAGAGGTGGTTAAATGACATTGAGAGATTTCATAATTGCCATAGAATGAAGTTATGAAATTCCCTCGCTCCTGAAAGGAGCGACGCAATAGAGCGCAGGAGGGACGCTTACATGTGGTCTGTCCAGATATGCGGGGCCGGGCGTGCCGGGGATGGCACCAACACGCAGGTGCTCACCCTGGGCCAGGTCTTCAAAGACCTGGGCGCCTGGAGCTTCATCTGGCGGGAGGAGGTCTACTCCAACATCCAGACCAGGGACAGCGCCTTCGGTCTGAGGGTGGCTGACCAGCCCGTCTACGGCCCCGACGACGAGTTCGATATCCTCGAGGCGTTCGACCAGGGGGCGCTGGTGGACATCACCGGCGGCGTGCGCGTGCCGCCCCTGGCCAGGCTCAAGAAGGGTGGGGTCCTAATCTACGATTCCTCACCCCGCCTGGAGTACCCCAACGCCGGCCACGAGGTACACCCGGAGGTGGTGGCCGACGTCCTGGAGAGGCAGCGGGTACGGGTCTACGGCTTTCCCTTCGGTCAGACGGCGCGGGAGCGCTTCAAGAACTACATCGTGCGGGGGACGGTGGCCCTGGGAGTGGTGGCCCACCTGCTGGATCTCCCGGACGAGCCCTTCCTCCACCGCTTTCGCCGCACCTTCGGCGAGGACTCGGACCTCTACCACATGAACCGGGACGCCTTCCTCCTGGGCCGTCAGATGGCCCGGCAGGAGGGGTGCGAGCGCCTGGGCCGGCGGCCCGACCTCACGCCCATCGCCGATGACCAGCGGCAGCTCCTCCTGGGGAACGAGGCCCTGGCCCTGGGCGCCATAGTGGCCGGCTGCCGCTTCTACGCCGGCTACCCCATCACCCCCGCCTCCGAGGTCCTGGAGTACATGGCGGAGAAGCTGCCCCGCTTCGGCGGCGCCGTCCTCCAGGCCGACAGCGAGATGGCGGCCGCCCACCACGTCATCGGGGCGGCCGTGGCCGGCGCCCGTTCCATGACCGCCACGGCCGGCCCCGGCTTCTCCCTGATGCAGGAGGCGATATCGGCCGCCGGGATGACGGAGACGCCCATGGTCATCGTCCTCTCCCAGCGGGGAGGCCCCGCCACCGGCCTGCCCACCAAGGTGGGCCAGGAAGACCTCAACGAGGCCATCTTCGGCGGCCACGGCGACTTCGCCCGCATCGTCCTGGCGGCCAGCGAGCCCGAGGAGGCCTTCTACATCATGGAGAAGGTCTTCAACCTGGCCGAGCGCTACCAGTGCCTGGTCATCCTGGTGCTGGACCAGATGCTGGCCCAGTCCAGTTACACCATACCGCCCCTGGACCCCTCCCGCTTCGTCATAGACCGCGGGAAGCTGCTAGACGCCGCCGCCGTGGAGCGGCTCTACCGCAGCAACGGCCGCATCGACTACAAGCGCTACCTGCTCACCAAGGACGGCATCTCGCCCAGGGTCGTTCCCGGGACGCCCGGCGTCACAAGCCTGTACGTCAACACCAACGAGCACGACGAGGCCGGCTACATCACCGAGGAGATGGCCATACGCAAGGCGATGGTGGAGAAGCGGGTCATCAAGCGCACGGCGCTCATACGTCAGGACCCGGACCTGCCGCCACCGCGGCTGGAGGGGGACAGCGAGGGCAGGATCGGCTTCATCGGCTACGGCTCCGTCTTCGGCCCCGTGGTGGAGACCCTGCAGCGGCTGGCGGAGAGGGGGCAGAAGGCGAAGTTCCTGGCCCTGCGCACCCTCTGGCCCTTCCCCAGCAAGGAAGTGAAGGAGTTCGTCCGTAGCTGCGACCGTGTCTATGTGGTGGAGTACTCGGCAGGGGCGCAGCTCCTGGGCCTCGTCCAGCGGGAGGCCACCGGCCCCATGCCCCGCAAGCTGCGGTCCATCCTGCGCTACGATGGCCGCCCCATGACGCCGGGCTACATCCTCGCCGAGATGAAGTGAAGAGGAGGCAACGTCCATGGCAGTATACACACCCGAGAAGCCCCTGACCCAGGCCGACATCACCGGTCCTGGCGCCTGGTGGTGCAGCGGCTGCGGCGACTTCGGTGTCACCGCCGCCTTCAAGGAGGTGCTTCTCACCCTCGTCAACGATATGAAGGTGCCCCTGGAGCAGGTCTTTATCTTCTCTGGCATCGGCTGCTCCAGCAAGGAGCCGGAGATGCTGCGGGTGAACGCTTATCACGGGCAGCACGGCCGCTCCATACCCGTGGCTATGGGGCTGGCGGCTGCCAACCCGGGCCTGGTCGTCGTCGACTTCGGTGGCGATGGCGACACCTACGCCATCGGCATGGAGCACTTCGTCCATGCCTGCATAAAGAACGTGAACATGACCCTCATCATCATGAACAACCAGGTCTATGGCCTGACTAAGGGGCAGGCGTCTCCCACCGCTCACCTGGGGCTGAAGACCAGCTCCACGCCGGAGGGGAAGAAGCTACGGCCCGTGAACCCCCTGAAGCTGGCCATAGCCGCCGGCGCCGCCTTCGTGGCCCGCGGCGTCTCCTGGAACAAGAAGGAGCTGGCCCAACTCATGCTCAGGGCCATCCAGACCAAGGGCTTCGCCCTGCTGGACGTCTTCTCCCCCTGCGTAACCTATCACCGGGAGCCAGGCTTCCGGGGGAGCGGGCCCATCGTGGACTGGTACCGCACCAACTACGTGCTCGACATAAGGGACGCATGGCGGGAGATGCGAGAGCAGGTCTTCACGCCGGAGGAGCAGGCCCGCCTGCCCGCCGAGTACGACCCCACCAGCCCCGAGGCAGCCACCCACGCCCTGCGCCTGATAGAGGAGGCGGCCAAGCTGGGGCGGGAGGTCACCGGCCTTCTACTGATCAACGAGTCTGTCCCCACTATGGAGGAGAACTTGGGCGTCTCCAAGGAGAGGGCGCCTGCCCTGGTGGACATCTCTGTCCGGGCCAATCTGAAGGGCTACCAGGAGCTGCTGGCCGAGCTACGTTAGCGTCGCTTGCGCAGGGGGCCGCGCTGGGCTGGCGCGGCCCCTCTTTCGCGCCTTCAACCGGAGGCCAGGTGACGGCGGAAGAAGGCCACCACGCGGCCGGCCGCCGTGTGGAAGCCCAGCGCCCAGAAGTGGTCCACCCTGGGGAGGACTACCAGCTCCGCCGTCTCGTCCCCCTGGACGAGTCTCTGCAGCTCCTCGGGACGGGCGAAGGAGTCGTTCTCCCCCGAGACGATGAGCTTGGGACAGGTGCAGGCGGCCAGCGCCTCCCGCGTCAGGTACTGGGTGGGCGGGGAGACGAGGGCCAGCGCTCCCAACCCGGCCGCCCGGGGCGCCGCCAGGGCCGCCACCATCGCCCCGAAGGAGTAACCCGCCAGGCCCAGGGGCGGGTCACCGCCCTCCAGTAGCTCCCGGGCGCGGGCCAGGGCGGCCAGGACGTCCTCCTGCTCGCCTCGGCCGCCGTCGTGGCGGCCGCCGCTCTCGCCGGTGCCACGGAAGTTAAAGCGGAGGGCCAGGAGTCCGCCCTCCGCCAGGGCCTGGCAGAGGGTGACCACCACATGATTGTCCATATCGCCGCCGAAGAGGGGATGAGGATGGCAGACCACCACGGCGGCAGCGGGCCGCTCCCGCGGCCAGTGGGCCGCCGCCTCCAGTCCTATCTCCCCACAGCCGACCGTCAGACGCTCCAGCCGTTCCATGCTCCATTCCTCCCGGTCCGCCCCTCAGTGTAGGGAGATCGGATGAGTGTGAGCAACGCCTACCCTGTTGACGCGCCTCCCGCGGGCCCTATAATGGAGGACAAAATCGGTCATCTGTTCGAAAGAGGGGACGATGCTTCCCGCACTCCGTCTGCATCCCTGGGCGGCTGCCTACGAGGGGCTCCTGGACGACGAAGAGGAGTCCGACGAGGAGGCCCAGCCGGCGGACGCCGCCGTGGAGCTGATGACGGACCAGTGGCGCCCCCTCCAGCCAGAGGCGGCGGCGGTGGTGGAGGAGGTCTTCTTCGTGGACGGCGTGCGACGGGTGGACGCCGGTGTGGTGGGGGAGGAGGAGGGGCGCCTCGTCTGGGGGCTCTTCGGCAGCTACGGCGCCGGTGGCGTCCGCTGCCGCGCCGGGCGGGCGGAGGTAGCGGAAGAGAAGATAGGCCGCTGCCTGGTGCTGGGGAGCCACCGCTTCAGCGGCGAGGTCCGCATCGAGACCAACGGCGGGGCGCTGGTCTACCGCCTCCTCAGCATCGCCGATGGCAACCACCAGAAGGTGCGGGACGCCCTGCAGCAACGGATGCGTCAGGAGGAGGGCGCCCTGGTGGTGAACCACTGCCAGGAGAGGGAGGACGTCCTGGTGGTGATAGACGGGCCCATCACCTTCATCCCCCGCTTCGTCATGGGGAAGGCGCCGGTGGTGGGCCATGTGAAGAGCCACCACCGCCGCTACCTGGAGTGGGAGCTCATGGCCCAGGTGATGGCCCTCCCCTGGGGCAGCCGTAGCCCTCTGTTCCTGATCCACAAGGAGCGAGAGCTGGACGAGCGCTACTCCTGGTACGTGCGTATCGCCCAGCCGGCGGCGCCCCAGCACCCGCTGGTGGGAATAGTGAGAATGGAGACCTGGGCCAGCATCGGGCTGGAGGCGGCGCGCCGCCTGGCCGACCTGGCCACGGCCATCGTCCCCCGCTTCGCCTCGGCGGCTGGCTGGGATGCCCGGGCCCCTGCTAACCTCTACCCGGTGGCCGCCCTGGAGCAGCGGCTACGCCATGGCCTGGGCGAGCACCAGTGGGTGCGTCGTCACATAGAGGTCTATCTCTACAGACAGGGGCAGCAGCGATGAGGGAAGTGGGACGCGTTCTGGGCACGGACGATGCCCACCCCCTGGAGTTCTGGGTGGGCGTCGCCGAGGGCTGTTACTTGCAACTGGACGACATAGTCTGCGTCTCCACCCCTGTGCCCGGGCGGGAGGAGCCGGTCACCATCTACGGCGTGGTGGACATGGTCCGCACCCGCTACGAAGGCGCCCGCTTCGACTCCGACGTCTTTCGCGCTGCGGAGGGAGTGCTGCCGGTAGGCATCGCCACCGCCGCCCACGTCCTGGTCACCCGGGTGGAGCCGGAGGTGCTGGTGCCCCCCACCCCCGGCCAGCCCGTCTACCGGGCGACCGGGCAGGAGCGAGAGCGGGCCCTCTACTTCGATGGCATGGCCCGCCGCTTCCCCGCAGGCCTCTCCCGGGACGGGGAGGTGGTCTGGGGGAACCTGGAGTTCCTGGACGGCACCCGCGGCGCCCACGTCAACATCGCCGGCATCTCCGGCGTGGCCACCAAGACCAGCTACGCCCTCTATCTCCTCTACAGCCTCTTCCACCATCCCCAGGCGAGGTCCAGCGTGACCAATGCCCGCGCCGTCATCTTCAACGTCAAGGGGGAAGACCTCCTCTTCGTGGACCGGCCCAACAACCGCCTCAGCGACGAACAGCGGGAGCGCTACGAGCGCCTGGGCCTCCCCGCCGGGCCCTTCCAGGACGTGGCCCTGTGGGCGCCGCCCAACAAGAACACCTTCGAGCTGGTGCACAGCGTCGGCACCCGCCAGGACGGCATCACCGCCTACGCCTGGTCGCTGCGGGAGTTCTGCCAGCGCCAGCTCCTCCCCTTCCTCTTCGCCGAGGCCGACAGCGAGACCAGCCAGCTCTCCTTCGCCGTCACGGTAGCTGCCCGCCACCTCCGGGAGGAGACGGAGGGGCAACCGCCCGACCGGCCCTGGGTCATGCTGGGCGATCGCCGCGCTACCCGCTTCGATGACCTGGTGGACTACCTGGCGGAAAGGTCCAACGACCTCCTGGTGGGGCATGCCCACTTGACAAGGGGCACCGCCGATGCCTTCCTGCGCCGTCTCCAGGCCAGCACGGACGCCGTGGGCCACCTCATCCGTGGCGACCTCAGCCCCGAGCAGGAGCGGCGCCACTGTATAGACGTCCTGGGGCGCCAGCTCAACGTCATCGACATAAACAAGCTCAACGACCGCGCCAAGCGGTTCGTCGTCGGCGTGGTGCTGAAGCAGATAATGGAGCAGAAAGACCTGCAGGGGACGCGGGAGCCCCTCCTCTTCGTCGTCCTGGACGAGCTCAACAAATACGCCCCCCGCGAGGGCTGGAGCCCCATCAAGGAGGTGGTGCTGGACATCGCCGAGCGGGGGCGGAGCCTGGGCGTCATCCTGATCGGCGCCCAGCAGACGGCCAGTGAGGTGGAGCGACGGGTGGTGGCCAATGCCTCCTTCCGCGTCACCGGCCGGCTGGACGTCGCCGAGGCGACTCGCAGTGAGTACGGCTTCCTGGTGGGCCTCACAAGGGAACGGGCCGCCATCCTCAAGCCGGGTAGCATGTTCCTCCACCAGCCAGAGATCCCGGTGCCCCTCCTGGTCAACTTCCCCTTCCCCGCCTGGGCCACCCGGCCCGAAGAGGTAGCGGTGGACAGGGAGAAGATCTGGGACCTGCGATGAGGTTCCTCCACACCAGCGACTGGCACCTGGGAAAGCTCCTCCGCAACCGGCGCCGGGACGACGAGTTCCACGCCGTACTGTCGGAGGTGCTGGAGATAGCCCGGGTGGAGCGGGTGGACTGCCTCCTGGTAGCCGGCGACGTCTTCGACTCGGTGGCGCCTCCCCCCGAGGCGGAGCGGCTAGCCTTCGACTTCTTCCGCGAGCTGGTGGGCCACGGCATCAAGGCGGTGGTCATCGCCGGCAACCACGATCACCCGCGTCGGCTGGCCGCCTTCGGCCGCATCCTGGAGCTGGTGGACGTCCACGTCCGGGCCGAGCCCCTGCCGCCGGCACAGGGGGGCATCGTGGAGGTGATCAGCCGCGACGGGACGGAGCGGGCGCTGGTGGCCGCCCTCCCCTGGGTCCACGAGCGACAGGTCCGCTCCTGGGAGAGGCTCACCAGCGGGGCGCCGGAGGAACACTTCCAGGAGTACGCCGAGCGTATCGCCGGCATGCTGGAAGACCTGGCCAGGGCCTTCCGTCAGGACACGGTCAACATCGCTCTGGCGCATCTCTTCGTGGACGGGGCCAAGGTGGGTGGCGAGGCCTCCGGCGAGCGCCCGCTCCATCTCTCCCAGGTCTACGCCATAAGGCAGGAGCGCCTGCCCCGCAACGCCCATTACATCGCCCTGGGACACCTGCACCGCCACCAGCGCGTGCAGGGGCTGCACACTGCGGTCTACCCGGGCTCCCTTCTCCAGCTGGACTTTGGCGAGGCGGGGCAGGAGAAGTGCGTCTACCTCTTTGAGGCGACGGCAGAGCGGGGCCTTCTGGGGCCGCCGGAGGTCGTCCGCCTCAACCGTATCCGGCAGCTCCGCAACGTGGGCCGCCAGGACGCCCCCGTGCCGCTGGCCGCCATACCGGGCCTGGCGGAGGACCCCTCCCTGCGGGACGCCTACCTGCGAGTCTTCGTGCAGGTGGACGGCCCCCGGCCAGGTCTGGCGGAACAGGTGCGGACGCATCTCCCGGGGGCGGTGGAGATCGTCCCCATCTATCCGCAACGGGAGCAGGGGCCCCGGCCGCCCCAGCCCCATCGGACGCCGGAGGAGCACTTCATAGAGTACCATCGCCAGACCTACGGGACGCCTCCCTCCCCGGAGCTGCTCCAGCTCTTCAACCGCCTCTACGAGGAGGTAGCCCATGCGTCCCCTTAGGCTGGCCCTCGAGGGCTTCACCTCCTACAGACGACGCGTGGAGATAGACTTCAGTGACCTCCAGCTCTTCGCCATCACAGGGCCGACGGGCGCAGGCAAGAGCTCCTTGGTGGATGCCCTGGCCTACTGCCTCTACGGACAGGCCCCCCGCGTGGGGAACAGTGTCCGAGAGCTCATAAGCCAGGGCGGCTACAACGGGCGCCTCAGCGTCTCCCTGGAGTTCGAGACCGGAGGCCGCCGTTATCGCATCGTCCGTTCCACCAGCGTGCAGGGGAAGCCCTTCGTCCAGCTCGAGGAGTTAGATGAGCGGACGGGCAGATGGTCCTCCCTGGAGGACAAGGCGGCGGCCGCCACGGAGCGGGTGAGGGAGCTGCTGGGGATGGACTATGACGGCTTCGTGCGCTCGGTGGTCCTGCCCCAGGGACAGTTCCAGCAGTTTCTGGTGGGCCGTCCCGAGGAACGCCGCAAGGTGCTGGACGAGCTGCTACGGCTGGACATCTACGCCCAGATGGTCAGCCGGGCCAACATGATCGCCAGCCGACGTCAGGAGGAGGCGGAGGCGCTGGCCCTGCGCCTCCGCCAGGAGCTGGCGGAGGCCACGCCGGAGCGTCTGCACCAGCTCAAGGCGGAGTGGCTGGCCATCAAGCAGCGACAGGCGGCGACGGCCCTCCAGGTGCAGACGCTGGAGAGGGCGGCCGAGGAGGCGCGCCGGCTCAGGGACGCCCAGGCCCGCCGCCAGGAGGCCCAGGCGCGGCTGGCCGAGCTGCAGCAGCGCGCTCGCATCGCCCGGGAGACGGTAGAGCGCACCAGGGCCGAGATTCAAGGCGCGGAGGACGCTCTGCGACAGGTCCAGCAGGCCATCCAGGGGGTGGCCTACGACCCGGTCCGCCACGGACGTCTGCGTCCCGCCCTCCAGATGGCCCGCCAGGTCCAACGCCTGGACGTGCAGATAGAGGAACTCGAGGAGCAGGAGCGACGTTACGCCAGCGAGCTGGCCGAGGTGGAGAGGCGGGCGCAGGAGGCACAGCGACGGGAGGATGAGCACCTGGCCCTCTGTCGGCAGGCCGAGGAGGTCAGGGACGGGGCGCAACAGGCCCTGGCTGCTGCCCGGGCGCGTCAGGCCCAGGCGGAGGGCCTTCTCCCCTCTCTTCGACAGGCACGAGCGCGGCTGACGGAGGCGATGCAGCTGTTGGCGACCGAGGAGGAGGCGCTGGGGCGTGCCCGGGAGCATCTGGAGCGGGCACGGGCCATCGCTCAGGAGGCGGCCCGAGAGGCGCAGCGAGCGCGAGAGGAGCTGGAGAGGGCCCGCCGGCAGGCCAGCGCCCTGGAGCTGCGCCGCCATCTCCACCCGGGCGACGACTGCCCCGTCTGCGGGCGGCGGGTGACCGGCCCGCTCCCCGCCGTAGAGGCACTCCCGCAGCTCGCCGCCGCTGAGGAGGCGGCCCGGGAGGCGGAGGCGGCAGCCCAGCGGGCGCAGGAGGCGCTCCGCCAGGCCGAGACAGCGGAGGCCCAGGCCCGCCAGAGCGTGGAGCTGCACCTACAGTCCATCCAGCGGCATCAGGAGGACCGGGAGCGCCTGGAGAGGGCGCTGGCCGACCTGTTCGGTCAGCAAGTATCGCCAGAGGAGGCGGAGGCGGCCCTGCGAGAGGAGACTAGAAAGGCGGCGGAGGGGCTGCGTCAGGCCGAGGCGTCCCTGGCGCAGGCACGAGAGGCCCTGCGCCTGGCCCAGGAGGCCCGGGCCCAGGCCCAGCGAGAGGAGGCCTCCCTCCGCCAGCGACAGGAGGGTGTCCGGCAGCGGCTGCAGCAGGCCCGGGAGCAGCGGGAGCGGCTCCACCAGGACCTGGCCCAGGAGGCCGGCCCCGCCATGGACGTGGCGGCGCTGGAGGGAGAACTCGGGCGCCTGGAAGAGGCCCGCCGCCGGCTGGAGGCCCTGCAGCGGGAAAAGGAGACGCTCGAGGAGCGGCGAGGGCGTCTCGTCCAGGGCCTCATGGAGGCCGACAAAGAGCTGGCCGCCCTGGGGGCGGAGGAGTCGGCGGCCAGCCGCCAGATGGACGAGGCCGAGGCCGTCATCGGCCAGGTGGCGCCCGGACTGCGGCGGCGGGCCCAGGAACAGCGCTGGCCGGAGGTGCTGGCGGCCCTGGATGAGGGACGCGACCCCTCCCCGCCAGTGCTGGATCTCCTGCGGGAGCGGCAGCGGGAGGCCGACGACCTGGCCCGGGCCTCCGGCGTCCTGGAGGCCCGACTCCAGCAGTTAGAGAAGGATATAGAGACAGCCGAGCGACTGCGCCAGCAGGAGGCGGAGGCGCGGCGCGAGGCGGAGGTGGCCCGCCAGCTCGCCCAGCTTCTCCAGAGCAACAACTTCCAGTCCTATCTGAGACAGGAGGCGCTGCACATCCTGGCGGAGGACGGCTCCCGCCACCTGAACCACCTCTCCCGCGGCCAGTACGACTTCACGGTGCAGGAAGACCGCTTCTACATCGTCGACCACTGGAACGGCGACGCCATCCGTCCCGCCCACCTCCTCAGCGGCGGTGAAACCTTCCTCGCCTCCCTCTCCCTGGCCCTCGCCCTGGCGGAGAGGCTGCCCGAGCTGGCCCACGCCCGCGGGCCGGCCGCCCTGGAGAGCCTCTTCATCGACGAGGGGTTCAGCCATTTGGACGACGATACCCTGGACATCGTGGCCAACGCCCTGGAGGCCCTGGGCACCAATGGCCGTCGCATGGTGGGCATCATTACCCACATCGCCGCCCTGGCGGAGCGGATGCCCGTCCGCCTGCGCGTAGAGAAGACCCCCGAGGGCAGCACCGTCGTAAAGGAATAGGGGCGCAGGGTACGGACGGGCAGGAGTACAGGCCTCCCCACCTCGGTGACCGCGATGCGCCCCCACGATTGTCCGCCGGCGGCCTGAGAGAGGCGGCGGGAGAGTTGACGGGCGTCGACTGGTCTCCTAGGCTGAGAACTGCCGGGCGATAGGTATGTCACGGACGGTCAGCGCCAACCGCCTCTCCCGCCTCGCCCAGCGGGGGGCGCTCCTCATATTCCTATCGGCCATCCTCCCCAACCTGCTCTTCCTGGGCCACTGGGGCCTGCTGGTCAGAGCCGAAGGCCACTCCCACGGCACTGCCGAGGCCCAGGCCCACGTCGAACACTGTCACCTGGACATCACCCACTGTGGCGGCCAACCCTCTCTCACAGGCGTCTGGGGGCTGGAGCCACAGGAGAGGCTCCTCCTGCCCGTTGGTCTGACACCCCCTGTGGTTCTCGCCATCGCCCACACCCTTTCCTTCGACGAGCCGGAGCTGGCGGTGCTGCGGCCACCGCCCCGCCTCGCCTGACCCCCTCGGCAGACGGCAGCAGCCAGACCGACCGCAAATTCGCTCCTTCGGAGGGGGTAGACATGTGGCCCAAGCTGTCCCTATTGACAGCCGCGCTGGCCGCCGCCGTCCTGGCCCTCGCCGCCTGCGGTGGCGGCCAGGACGAGTCCAGGCTCCAGACGCTGGAGGGGAGGCTGGACCGCCTGCAGTTGGCCATAGGCTACCAGATGCTGGACTGCAGCCGCCTCCACGACGTGGACGAGGCGGCCCAGGCAGCCCAGGCCGTGGACGACGAGTGGTCCTCGGCGGCCAGCTCCGGCCTCACCCGGCTGGCGCTGGTGGACTGGCCCCGGGATTTGCAGGACGAGGTGGAGGCCCTGCGGGGCCAGCTTCAGCAGCTCCGCGATGCTGTGGAACGGGGCGACCTGGCGGCAGTCAAGGCGGCCGCTCAGGCCAGCCACGACCGCTGCCATGACCTGCAACACGCCATCCAGGAGGCCGTCCAGCCCCAGACGGGAGGTAGCGGTGATGAGCAACGGCACTGAAACGGCGATCGCTCTCCGCCGGTCCTGGGCCCTCGCCCTGGGGATGCTCCTCTTGGCCGCGGCGCTCCTGGCGTGGGGGACGGGGCAGGCCATGGCCCACGCCCGCTACGAGCGCTCTCAGCCGGCCGAGGGGGCCACGGTGGAGGCCTCGCCCTCTCGGGTGGAGGTCTGGTTCACTCAGGAGCTGCGCCGCTCCCGCGGCCTGCCACGCGTCATCGTCGTCGACGAGAGCGGCGACGTGGTCTCCCAAGAGGCGACGCTGGACGACGACGACCGCACCCACGTCTTCGTCTCCCTTCCGCCGGCCCTGCCTGCGGGCCGCTACACCGTCATCTGGCACACTCTGTCGGACGAGGACGGGGAGGAGGCGCAGGGCGCCTTTCACTTCTTCGTAGGCGGGGCCGCCCCCACGGCGGGCCAGCCGACCCCCTCCCCGGCGCCTGCTGCTCCCAGCCCGTCCGTGGCGCCCACTGGCGGCGAGGGTGGGAGCGGCGGGACGCCTCTCTGGGCGCTGGTGGCGGGGGTCCTGGGCGGGGGAGCGGTTGGAGTGGCGGCGGGGATCGCCATCGGACGGAGGCGGTGAAATCGTGATGCGTCGGCGCTGGATAGCGGTGGCGGCGGCCCTGGCGGTCCTGACGCTGGCCTGCGGAGGGGGCGGTGGGGCGGGAGAAGCCCCTTCGCCCGCCCCCTCGGCGGGGCTTCTGCTCTACCTGGAGGCGTTCAACAACCAGGTGGTCGCGCTGGACTTCGCCTCCGGCGCCCAGCGTCGACTCCCCCCCTTCAGCGCCGACACCTTCGTGGCCGCCGCCGACTGCACGCCCGATGGCCAGACCCTGGCCCTCGCTCTGCTGGACATACGGCAAGGACGGAGCCAGTTGCGCCTGATGGGCGGCCCCTGGGGGGACCGCACCCTGGACGTGGAGGGCCAGATAGGGGGCGTGGCCTTCTCGCCCGATGGACGCCGCCTGGCCGTGTCGCGCCTCATGATGGGCCAGCAAGAGTACAGTCTGTGGTGGCTGGAGCTGGCCAGCACCACCTGGCAGCCTTCCCCTGCCCTGCCGGGCTCCGTGGGCTCGCCGCGCTGGTCGCCTGCTGGAGACCGTATCGTCTTCAGCCTGCACCGGGCCGGCCAGACCCAGATATACGTCCTAGACGTGAAGGGCGGGCCCCCGCGCCAGCTCACTCAGGAGGGGAACAGCAACACTTACCCGGACTGGTCGCCCGACGCCTCCACCATCGTCTACGTGGGAGTCGATCCCTCGGGCCTGACCTCTCAGCTCTTCATCATGGACGCCGACGGTGAGGGGGAGCGTCAGCTCACCCAGGGCGGGCGGGCCAAAGGTTTCCCCCGCTGGTCGCGGGACGGCAAGCACCTGGCCTACGCCGGGACGCTGGGCCCCACCATATCGTCCATCGCCCCGTTCCGGCTGCCCAGGGAGGTGGAGGCGGCGCGGCCCCACAACACGGCCATCTTCGTCGCTAACCCCGACGGCTCAGGCGAACGCCAATTGACCAGCGACGACCTTGACGCCTTCCCCCTGGCCTGGTGCCTGCCGGGGCCCTGGCTGGACCAGGGATGGGAGGGAGGCCCATGAGAGGAGGGCTGACGGTACTGATCCTGCTGGCCCTGGCCCTCCTCCTGTCCCTCCCGGGGGAGGCGCAGGCCCATGCCCTGCTCGTCCGCTCCGACCCGCCATCGGGGGCGCGGCTGCCAGGGCCGCCGGAGCGCATCACTGCCACCTTCAGCGAGCCCTTGGACTCCCGCCTCTCCTACCTGCGCGTTCTGGATGCCCAGGGGCAGCGGGTGGACAACGAAGACTCGGCCGTGGCCGCCGGCGACCAGCGCCAGATGACGGTGACGGTGCGGCAGGGGCTCCCGCCCGGCCATTATCTGGTGGTGTGGCAGACCCTCTCCACCGTGGATGGCCACACTCTCAAGGGCTCTTTCCCCTTCACCGTCCTGAACCCGGATGGGAGCGAGCCCCCGGGCGCGCCGGCGGAGGCCTCCGTCATCAGCGGCGGCGAGCCGACGCCGGACGGCGTGGCCGGCCGCTGGCTGACCTTCCTGGGCATCGTCCTGGCGGTGGGAGGCGTCGTCTATGGGATTGCAGTGGGCCCGGCCACAGAGCGCTACGGGGGGACGGCTGCCGCCGCTGCCGCTCGGAGGCACCTGGCCCGCACGGCGCTACCAGCGTTGCTGCTGCTGGCCCTGGGAAGCGGGCTGGAGCTGTTGGCCTCGGCCCGCCAGGCCGGTTCCTGGGAGGGAGCGCTGGGCACCATGTGGGGGGAGCGCTGGCTGCTGCGTCAGGGGGCATGGGTTCTCCTGGCCATCGGCCTTCTGATGGCACTGGCGCCGGCGGGGCAGTCCCGGCCATGGGGGCGCTCCCTGGGACTGGGTCTGGCGCTGGTCAGTGGCCTCGGCTACCTGCTGCTGATCTCCCTGAGCGGCCACGCTGCCGCCGCCCAGGGCTCCTTCTGGGCCGTGGCCTCAGACTTCGTCCACCTGCTGGGGGCCGCCGTTTGGCTGGGGATGCTGGCCCAGGCGGGACTGATGCTGCGGTGGTCGGGCCAACACCTGGCGGGCTCGGAGAGGACGCGCCTCACCGCCGAGCAGCTGCAGCGCTTCTCGGCCGTGGCCGCCGGTTCGCTCCTCCTGCTGCTGGGGGCCGGCGTCTTCAACGCCTTCGTTCACGTGTCCCTGCCGGAGGGGCTGGTGGACTCCTCCTACGGCCGCACCCTAGTGGTCAAGCTGGCCCTGGTAGCAGCCCTCCTGGCGGTGACGCTGGTCAACGCCCTTCTCCTGCGACCCCTGCTGCTGAGGCGGGACTTCTCCCATTGGGAGGCGGTGCGCCGCTGGCTGGTCAGGCTGGTGGCGGTCGAGGGCTGCCTGGCGCTGGTGGTGCTGGCGGCCACCGCCGTCCTGGTCTACTACCCGCCGGCCCGCCAGCTCCGGCAGGCTGAGGAGGCGTCGCAGCCGGTGGCCGAGACCGCCGTCGGCTTCGAGGCGCGGGCGCCCGCCGGTGACATGACGGTGAACCTGAGCATCGCCCCCAACGCTGTGGGCACCAATGCCTACCTGGCCACCCTGCTGCCGGCACCGGGGCAACCTCTGCCGGAGGTGCTGCGAGTCCGCCTCCGCTTCACGCCGCCAGACCCCTCGCTGGGACCATCGGAGGCGGTGGCGGAGCCGGCCGGGCCCAGCACCTACCGGGCCGTGGGCCCCTTCTTCGCTGTCCCTGGCGAGTGGGAGGTGGTAGTGGACATCCGCCGGCGCGGGCTGGAGGACGTCGCAGCTACCTTCCAGGTGCCCGTGGCCGGCACCCCGGGAGCCGCCGCCGGCTCCCCCTTCGATTTCCCCCTCACGGCAGGGGACTGGGCAGCGGTGGCCGCCGCGGGGGTGCTGACGCTGGGGCTGCTGCTGTGGGCCGGAGTCAGCCAGTGGCCCGGCCTGCCCTCCAGCGGCGCTCGCGCCGTGCGCGGCCTCCGCATCGCCGCCACCATGGTAGGCGTCTTCCTGGTGGCAGCCGCCACCCTGGGCTATCTGGAGCTGACGCGGGGGGCCGCTGGCAACCCCATCGCCCCCAGCGCCCAGTCTATCAGCCGCGGCCGGGCGCTCTACCTCCAGAACTGCGCCGTCTGCCACGGGGAGAGCGGACGGGGTGATGGCCCGGCCGCCGCCACCCTGCCGGTGCGCCCCGCCGACCTCACCGCCCACGTCCCCTTCCACTCCGACGAGTTCTTCTTCTATGTCATCACCAACGGGTTTGGCCAGGTGATGCCCGCCTTCGGAGGCACCCTGAGCGAGGAAGACCGCTGGCACATCATAAACTACCTGAGGAGCCAGTTCGGCCAGCCGCCGACACCACAGGGATGAGGAGGGCCATGAGGGCTGAGCATGGACGCCTGCGCATCGGTGACGTCATCTGGGGCAGCGTGCTGGGGCTCATCGGCATCAGCATCGCTCTCTTGGTAGTGATGCTCATCAGGGGCAGCCCGGCAGGGCAAAGCGATCCCTGCGCCAGCACTCTGGCCCCCCTGGGGACCGTGACGGTGGACCAGGCGGAGATGGAGTTCGCCATCGCCGGGCTGGAGAGGACGTCCCAGATGGCGATGGCAGGGAACGTCCAGGGGGCGGAGCAGGCCTTCTTCGGCCGGGTACACAACCTGACCCACAACCTGGACACGGTGTTGCGCCCCCGGGATGAGGTGCTGGGCCGCCAGCTCTGCCAAGCCACGCTGGCCCTGGAGACGGAGTTCTCGGGCGCTCGGAGGCCGCAGGAGATAGCGCGGCTCTCCCAGGAGCTGGCCCGGATCATCCGCCAGGCGATGCCCCTGGTCCCTTCGGGATAAGAGCACGACTTCACGGTCCCCGGGCGAGGGGGAGACATCCTGGCGGCGCCCGGCCAGGAGTGGCGCCCGCGCCCGGCAGTCTGGCTCAGGAGTCGTTGGCTGCCCGCATGGCGGCCCGGGCCGCTACCTCTGACATCCCCACGAAGCGATAGCCATGTCTCGGGCAGGTCTGGAGGCACCAGTCGAGGCCGCCGGCCTGCCTCAGTTTGCGCCTCAGGTTGCGGATGTGGGCCCGCACCGTCTCGGTGGAGCCGGCGGCAGCGGGAACTCCCCATACCTCCTCCAGCAGAGTGGAGGCCGGCACCGGCGAGCCCTCCTGCTCCATGAGGCGGCGCAGGAGCTGATATTCCAGGGGCGTCAGCGGCACGTGCAGGTTACCGTAACGCAGCGAGCGAGTGGTATGGCTGAGGTGGAACGGCCCCGACCGACGCCGGACTGCGCCGGCCTCCACCCTGGTCAGGACCGCCTCCTCCAGGAGGGAGAGATCGACCGGCCTGGCGAAGGAGAGGACGAGGGCGCCGTTCAGCCCGGCCAGCCGAGCGATGGCGGCCTCCCCCGCGTCTCCTGCATCGGGCAGGACGATTGCCACCGGCGGGTAGGAGTCGACGAGCCCTCGCGGCAGGTCGCCGTTCAGGCTCTCGCCGTCGAGGAGGAGGAAATCCACGCTCACCGAGCGGAGGGCCTGCTGCAGCTCGCAGCCGGAACGGCACACCAGCACGGTATGGCCCTTGCCGGTGAACCGCTGTCCCACAGCTGCGGTGAGAAACGGGTCGTCCGAGAGCAGAGCTAGGACAGCCACCTTTGATCCCCCCTTAGCGGTCTTGCCTCCGGTCCACCCCTCACTTCTGTCCCTCCCTACATAGAGACGCCTCGGGAGGTGCGCGTGACACAGTTCCTAAGTATCCGATATTGGAAGCTGAGGGCATCCGTGATAACCCTGGCTCTCGCCGGCAAAGGGACGACCGCCAGCGCCTGCGCATCCTCAGGGAAAACCCTGAGTTATAGAGGGAAAACCCCTTTCACAATTTTCATGATTTTCACGGATGTCGCCGGGCCTCTGGTGAACGAAGCTTGGAATGAGGGCGAGCGCCCCAGGGCAGTCTTTTGTCCGGGGGAAAGTAGCCAAAGGAGGTATAGTATGTACGAGAAGCTGGCCAGCTTGGTCGAGCAGATAGCGGTGGACGAGGGGCTGCGGGCCCGCCTGGTAGAGGGTGGTGCTCTGCAGGGCCTCCGCCTGGGCGACGTCGAGGCGGCGGCCTTCGGCGAGTGGCTGTCGGAGATCGCCAAGGCCGGGCGTCTCTCCGCCCCCAGCGCCGACGAGCTCATGCCGTCCCTGGGCTGGGTCTAGAGGCTGGAATTACCAGCACTCTATTGCTTTTGTAATGACATGTAGCCCTGTCTGTCGGCAGCAGGCCCAGGCAGCGGTGAGGCGACATATTCTGTCTGCCTTGTCGGAGAGCCTGGGAGAGGGCCTTCTGGCCCGAAGGACCTGCGCCCTGTTGAGCGGACGGGGGGGCGTCCTCAGCGATCAACCGAAGCTGCACTGGGCGATGCTCGCCCTCGCCTCGTGCGCCTCGGCCTCGGGCGGGGACTGGCAGCCAGCCGTCCCCCTGGCCGCCTCGGCCGAATGCCTGGCCCGGGCCATGGACGTCATCGACGACCTGGAGGAGGACGACGCCGCCCTGTGGCCAGGCTTCCCGAACCGGGAGGCGCTGCTGAACGCCGCCATCGCTCTCCTCACCTTCAGCTTCGTCTGTCTCAAGGACGACCGATCCGGGTTCGCCAAGACGGCAGACCACCTGCCGCTCGCCTTGCTGAGGGCCGGAGCAGGCCAGCAGACGGAGGTAGAGGCGGGACAGGAGCTGGACCTGAGAGGAGCGGTGGGCGTAGCCCGCCAGAAGTCGGGGGGCTTCACCGCTGCCATCTGTTCCGCCGGGGCGAGGCTGGGCGGCGCCGACGACCGCCTGGCCAGGCTCTATTACGTCTATGGCTTCCACGTGGGGATGATGTGCCAGTTGATCGATGACGTGGTAGACTTCCCGGAGGACCTGGCCCGCGGGCGCTCCAGCGTGCCCGTCGCCTATTACCGGGAGCGGGCGCGGCTTCACGCGTCCGTAACCGGGTCAGGGACTGGACCGTCCGGTAAAATGGCAGACGAGACGTGGCGAGAGGCGGCAAGAAGCTACGCCTGGCTTCTAGCTCTGGTACACCGACGTCGGGCGTTGCGGGCGCTGCGGTGGATAGAGCGCCACCGGCCCGCGGCCGCCTACCTCAGCGGCTGCCTCTCCCTGGACAAGCGCCCCGCCTGACCAGGCCGCACCTTCCCTTTGCAAAGTCGACTCATCGGTTGAGGATTCTCATCGCTTTTCTGGTCGTCATCCTCTTTCTGCTATCTGCAGCCTACGGCCTGTGGGTGGTGTCCCAGGAGCCACATCTGGACGTGCAAGTGGGCCAGAACGCCGAGGGCCAGTTTGTCCTCACCAAAGTGGTCCCCGGCTCGTTGGGATGGGACCTGGGGCTCAGACCCGGCATGCGCGTGCTGGCCGTGAACGGGAGCCCACCCGAAGCAGCGAGAGATCCCATTGACAGCGTGGCGGTGCAGTCGCCAGATACCGGGGGCATCATACTGGCCGAGGCGCGCAGCCTTGCCTGCTGTCACGGGCCGCAGTCCATACTCCCGTTCGCTATAACGGGGGTGCTGTTTCTCGCCGTGGGGGTGACTGCCTATCTGTCGAGCACCCAGGCCCTCACGGCTTCGCTGTTCCTTGCCTTCTGTTTCTTCGCCTCCCTGGTGCTGGTCTTCGCCCCTGGTGGCGGGAACGGGTTCCTCTGGCCCAGGATCGCTACGTTTCAGGTCGGTTTGCTCCTCGCTGGCACCCTCATCTCGCTCCTGCTCAACTTCCCGGCCCGTCTCTCCCTGCCGTGGACGAAGGGGCGGGCATACGTGCCGGTGGCATCAGGGCTCATTTTCGTCGCCCCTGTTCTCATCGCTCAGCCCCTTACCTTCTGGCTGGTGCCGGACGTTTATGCAGGGGTGATACGTCCCCTCTGGTACTATCAGATAGCGGCCCTTCTCTCCTTCAGTGGCCTGGCGATGCTGAGGCACTGGCTGGCCGCCCCCACCGAACTGGCGCGGGAGCAGACCCGTATCATAGCCCTGGGTACAGTCCTGGCACTGATACCTCTGGTATTCCTGACCATCCTGCCGACAGGGCTGACCGGCCGCTACCTGGTGCCGCCCTCTGTTACCGTGCCTTTGCTGTCGCTCATGCCGATCTCCTTCGCCGTGGCCTTCATGCGCTATCAGGTGATGGGGATCAGGCGGCTGGTCCACCGCAGCGCCATCTACGCCCTTTCCTGGGCAGCGGTGCTGGGGGTCATCGGCCTCTTCATCCAGATGGTGGACCGCCTGACCGGCCTGGCCCAGTGGGGCGCCGCCGGTGTGGTCGCCATCGTCCTCGGCGTGGCTGCGGGGGTGGTCGCCTTCCCCCACCTGGAGCGGGTGGCCAAGCAACTGGTGGACCGTCTCCTCTACCAGGACTTCTACGATTACGAGGAGGCGATGCAACGCCTCCTCCGCGAGGTGGCGCAGTGCCACTCCCTGCGGGAGCTGGGCGCCACCATCACCGGCCGACTGCGCCATCTGCTGAACCTGGACTACGCGGCCTTCCTCGTCTTCAGCAGAGCGTCGGCCCTGGAGGCAGTGGCCGTCTCCTATCGCCATGACACGTCAGGGCCGCAACCCTTACCGGAGATCTGGTCAGCCCTGGTATCGCTGCCGGAGGCCGGGCCGGGGACGCAGGTACTGCGGCGGGAGGGGACGGAGCCCGCCCTGGCGGTGCCCCTGCTGGCCACCGGGCGGGTGCTGGGGTGGCTCCTCCTCGGCCCAAAGCCCACGGGTGAGCTGCCACCGGCCAGCGACCAGCAGTTCCTGCAGGCGGTGGCCACCGCCGTCGCCCCGACCGTGGAGAACCTCCTCCTTCTGGACGAGCTGGCCGAGAAGGTAGCCGCCCTGGAGGAGACCACCTCCCTCCTGGAGCGCAGCCGTGAAGAGCTCCGCCTCCTGAACCAGCGGCTGGTGGAGGCCCAGGAGCAGGAGAGGACGCGCCTGGCCCACGACCTGCACGACGGTCCCCTGCAGAGGGTCCTCATGCTCATCCGCGAGTGCGATACCGCCGGCCAGGGCGAGGGCTTTCGCCAGCGGCTCAAGCAGCTCGCTGCGGAGCTGCGCAGCGTCAGCACGCGGCTGCGCCCCCCTATGCTGGACGACCTGGGCCTGGGCCCCGCCCTGGAGTGGCTGGCCGGCGAGGTCTCCGCCCTCTCCGGCGGCGGCACCAGGATAAGCGTCCGCATCCCGGACGAGGAGATACGCCTGGCCCCCGAGGCGGAGACCGCCCTCTTCCGCATCGCCCAGGAGGCGCTGAACAACGCCCTGAAGCACGCGCAGGCCCAGAACATCCATCTGTCCCTCGCCCAGGAAGGGGAGGAGGTGGTCCTCAAGGTGGAGGACAATGGCCAGGGGTTCGACCCTCAACGGGTGTCGTCGCAGCTCACCGATCCTCACCTGGGGCTGCTGGGCATGAAGGAGAGGGCGCGCGCCGTGGGCGCTGAGCTCACCATCGCGTCCCGACCCGGGGAGGGGACTACCGTGCGCGTGGCACTGCCTGCTCCGCACCGATCAACCACCGAAACGGAGGGGAGCCTTAGCGATGCCAAGAGGGGCTGACAACGGCCCGGGAGAGCGCAGGATCAGGGTGCTGCTGGTGGAAGACCACGCTGTCGTCAGGGAGGGCACCAAGGCCCTCATGGCACAGGAGCATGACATAGAGGTGGTGGGAGAGGCAGACTCGGTGGAAGGCGCCGTGGCAGCCGCCATGGCCCTTCAGCCCGATGTCATAGTCCTGGACGTGCGCCTGAGGGGCGGTAGCGGCGTGGAGGTGGCCAGGCGGGTACGCGAGGTGGCGCCGGACACCGGCATCCTCGTCCTCACGGCCTACGATAACGACCAGTACATCCGCTCCTTCATGCGGGTAGGGGTGCAGGGATACCTCCTCAAGAGCGCCTCCGCCTCCGAGGTGAACAACGCCATCCGTATCATCCACCAGGGAGGGACTGTGCTGGCACCGGAGATCGCCACCAAGGTGGTGGCCGTGCTCTCCAGCGGCGGCAAGCAGCGGACCGCTGTGGGAGAGGAGCTGACGGAGCGGGAGCTCGAGATCCTGGAGCTCCTCCTCACCGGGGCCCGCAACGCCGAGATAGCTTCCCACCTCGGCATCTCGGTGAAGACGGTGGAGAGCCATATCACCTCCATCCTGAACAAGCTGGGGGTGGAGACCCGCACGCAGGCGGTGCTGCGGGCCGTCCAGGAAGGGCTCATCCAGCTACCGGAGTGAAGGCCGTCTCCCCTGCTCCGGCAGCGTCTCGTGTTGTAGGACCCGCTCTCCGTCCATTACAATGCGAGATACTAGCGACCGCCGCAGCCTGCGCGACGTATCGAGGGGAGGGGACCCGACACCCTGCACAGTCTCGGGGCAGGGGTAGCCCACGTCTGGAAAAACTGTCGAAACTTGTATAGAATGGGCTGCGCTGTCCTTCTGTAAGCTGTAGACTGGTCGTGTCCCGGCGGCGAATGGACAGCATTCTCGATGAGGTGAGGGGACAGTGGCGATGGAGCCCCAGGAAGGAAGCTTAAGAAGGCTCTACGTGGCGGCGGCCCGCTGGCTCACGGTGCCCTTCCTCCTGATGGTGGGCCTGACCTGCTTCGCCGTGACGCGTTTCGTGCTCGATGGCCCCCTCTTCGCCTCCGCCCTCTACGGCCTCCTTTCCTTCCTGGCAGCGGCCGCCATCCTCTTTAGCCTCGGCCTCCTCTACCGCCACGCTGAGGCCGACCTCCTCCTGAGGCAGTCGCCCGTCCTCGACCCCGAAGAGAGGCGGGCTCGCTCTCGGGAGACCCTGAAGGAGATGAAGCGTCAGAGCGTCCTGGCGCAGACCTGGAAGAACCGCAAGCTCTTCTACCAGAACGCCCTACTGGTGGCCGCCTACCTCGTGGTGGTGGCCGTCATCACCAGGCACTTCTTCGGCCTCTACCCGCGGGACGTCTTCCTCCTGCCCTTCCCGGCCCTGGTGGGGGTGTGGTTCCTGCTCCTCCTCTTCCTCCCCCGCTTCCTGATAATCATCGTTCTGGCCCTCCTCACCGCCGCTCTCATGATCTCCCTCTCCCTGGGGCCGGAGTTCGTCCTCTTCCTACTGCCCTACCTCTTCCTCTTCCCGCTGCTGATGCTCCTGAACTTCCTGATCCTCTTCGGTCCCCTGGCCATATTCAACATCATGCAGATAAAGGTCATCCGGCCGGGGGAGGCGACCTGGGGCGTGGCCCTGGACGACGTCCGCGGCCAGGAGGAGGCCAAGAAGCAGATCCTGACCGCCCTCCGCATCTTCTCCTCCGCCGAAGGAAAGAAGCTCATAGAGCTGGGAGGGCGGCCGGAACGAGGGCTCCTGATGGTGGGGCCGCCCGGCACAGGCAAGACCCTCATCGCCAAGGCGATAGCCAGCACCCTGAACGCCCCCATCATCATCACCAACGGCTCCGCCTTCATGGCCACCTTCCTGGCCATCGATGTCCTGGTGATGCTCTACATGCGCTTCCGGGCGGAGGCGCTGGCGCGGGAGTTCGGCCGGGCGGTGGTCTTCATCGACGAGGCGGAGCTGCTTCTGCAGAGGCGGGGCGGCATGCTTCCCGGCCGGGTCGAGGGGACGGCGGGGAGGATCGACAGCCTGTGGCGCCTCTTCGACTACGACGAGTTCGGCTGCATCTCCTCCTGCGGCCTTATGTTCGATCACTCCCAGGCGCGGGAGAGCTTCTGGGAGCGGAAGTTCCCCCAGAAGGAGAACGTCTCCCCCCAGATGCTCCCCTTCCCCTTCATGGGCGGCTTTGGCGGCTTCTCCATGGCCATCTTCCCCTTCCTGGTCTGGCTGGACGGCATGGACTCGCCGCCCCTGCTGCAGCGGGTGCTGCGCAGCAAGATCAACGAGCTGCTGGACGTCCTCCTCGTCCCGCCTGTCCTGGAGATCGGCAAGAGGACGCTCTACCTGCGGCTGCCGCCGGCCCAGCCGCCCATCTACAACATCTACTTCTTCGCCGCCACCAACCGGCCCCACCTGATCGACCCGGCCATGCGCCGGCCCGGGCGTTTCGGCAAGACGGTGGTCTTCACCACCCCTGGCGAGGCGGAGCGAGAGGACATAGCCGACCTCTACCTCTCCAAGGTGGTGCACCATCCCAGCCTGGACGACCCCGACCGTCGCAAGGAGTTCGCCCGAGTCACGGTGGGGCTCAGCCCGGCCGAGATAGAGCAGGTGATCCGGGACGCCGTCAACTATCGCTACGACCACATCCAGCTACTGAAAGAGGTGAAGGCGGCGGTGGAGGCCGGCCGCCCCCTGGACTACCGCATGCAACGCTTCTGGGAGCGCCACCGCCACGAGCTGGACGAGGAGGACTGGGACAACCCCTGGGTCACCTGGGACGCCCTGATGGAGTCGCTGGCCGCCCTGCGCCACGGTATGGCCAAGCCCACCCGGACCACGGAGCGCAACCGCGAGCGAACGGCCTACCATGAGTTCGCCGGGCACTTCCTGCCCCTCAAGTACTTCTGTGGCGAGTGGTACCGGCCCATCGTCCTCTCCATCATGCCCCGCGGCGAGGCCCTGGGGATGGTGGCCCACGTCCCCATAGAGGAGCACGACCCCCAGCCGCAGCGGATGCTGGAGGGGCTGCTGCGGGTCAGCATCGGCTCCATCGTGGCAGAGCGCCTCTACTTCCAGGACAACGAGCCTGGCGTGGCCAAGGACCTGGAGAACGCCACCCGCATCGCCACCGCCATGGTAGGGCTCTTCGGCATGGTGCCCCGCCGCTGCTCCGAGGAGGAGCGGGCCCGCTATGCCCGCATCGGCGAATCTCTCATGTCGGTGGCCGGCGCCCACCCGTCCCTTCTCAACGAGGGGAACGGCTTCATCGGCGCCACCCTGGCCTCCCCCGGGAAGCGGGAGGATGTGTGCGTCCTCCTGGGGCAGGCCTTCGTTGACGTCTACCGCCTTCTGCGCAAGAACCGGGAGCGGGCGCCGCCAGTGGTGCGGGAGCTACTGGAGAAGGACGAGATAGTGGGCCGGGGACTCGAGAGCCTGTGGGAGAACCTGCAGATCGAGCCCCTCCTGCACGAGGACAGAGCGGTCTGGCCCGACGACGAGGTAGCCCCCGAGAACCCCTTCTACCGTTCCGCCAGGGACACCGTCGCCGTCGAACCGGCCGGCACGGAGTGACGAGAGGAGGAAACGGAGGCCATGATCAGGTGGCGCCTCATCATAGCGGCCCTCGTCTTCTCCCTGGCCTCTACCGCCTGCCTGGGAGAGGTCGATTATGCCAGGCCGGACTTCGACATCAACGGCCGGACCGACGACCAGCGTGTGCGGGCCATAGCGGCTGCTGTCCAGGACCGCTTCGAGGGCTTCGTCGCCGTGCCGGCGGCGGAGATCAATGTGGGCCAGGAGGGTCCCCAGGCCAGCTACCTCGTCATGGTCACCGTCTCCCGGGAGACCCTCTCCCGCTTCCCCCAGACGGCCCAGGCGGCCCGCGCCCAGGAGGAGGCTCTGGACAAGATCAACGATGCCCTGGCCGCCCTCCTGCGCCTCAGCACCAAGCACCTCTCCCAGGGCCAGACAGTCATCAGGGTCGTGGACATGACGCTCTTCCTCCCCGACGGCGGCGTCTACAAGGCCACCTCCCGTATGGAGCAGCTCCAGGGGATCAGGGACGATGCCCCCAGGGAGCAGTGGCTGGAGACCCTCTCTCTCAGCCAGCAGGTGGTGGTGCCGGGCTCCGTGTGGGAGGAGATCCTGCAGACCCTCAGCGAGCAGGGCCAGGAGGTGCCGCAGCCCGAGCCCGGCTCCTGAGCTAGGCCCCCGGCTGGCGCTGCTGGCCCTCGAACTCCGCCTGGAGGGCGTAGGCCTCCGCCTCCAGGGGCAGCCGCTGCGAGTAGCGAAAGCCGTGGCGCGCCAGGTCCCACAGGTAGCGCGCCAGGAACGGTAGCAGCCCGTACCGGCGGTACTGCTCGATGTGCTTCATCTCGTGGGCCATCAGAGAGAGGAAACGGGGACTGGCCGGGTCATAGCGGGCCCTTCCTAAGAAGACGAAGGGGTAGACGGTCATGGCCCCCTGGCGCAGGACGGAACGGACGAACCAGCACACCGGCCCACCCTGGACCAGGCGAACCCTCTCCAGGGGCAGGTCAGGGAACCAGGGCCGCAGCGCCTCTATAACCGGCGGTGGCAGTCTCACTGCGGCCCCATTATGCCCGGACGGGCCACCCCTGACCAGAGCCTCACGGGGGCCATGGCCGGCGCCAGAGGAAGAGGTCGGGATCGAAGGGGAGTGGTGCCGGGGGGCGGAATCGAACCGCCGACACCGCGGTTTTCAGCCGCGTGCTCTACCGCTGAGCTACCCCGGCCCACGCGCATTCTAGAAGCTGCGCACTTACCGGTCAAGCCGCCTCCCCGGCCGACGAAGGGCGCTGGCCCGTCAGCCGCCAGTAAGCTATACTACGTCCCAACAAGGGAGAGAGGCCTCGCCAGCGGACGAGGGAAGCCGAGCGAAAGGCCCGCGAAACGCGACTCGCAGCCGTCTCAGGGCGTTAGTCCTTGAGGACAGAGGAACTCCGTTCACAATCTCGGACAGCGAGGGGGTGTCACATGCGCGTACTGGTGACAGGGGGGGCCGGCTATATAGGCTCCGTCCTGGTGCCTATGCTGCTGGAGAGGGGACACCAGGTCAGAGTCCTGGACTCGGGCTTCTTCGGCACGGACCACCTCCCCAGCCAGGCTGAACTGGTCATCGGCGACATCCTGGAGATGCGAGAGGAGTGGCTGGAGGGGATGGAGGCCGTCATCCACCTGGCCGCCCTCTCCAATGACCCGATGGCCGACTTCAGCCCCAGGCTGAACTACGAGATCAACGCCGCCGGCGCCGCCCTGGTAGCCCAGTACGCCAAGCGCTGTGGCGTGCCCCGCTTCATCATGGGCTCCACCTGCTCCGTCTACGGCTTCACCGAGGAGCAGGAAGTGGACGAAGACTGGCCCTCCCGGCCCCAGTATCCCTACGCCATCTCCAAGCTGATGGCGGAACGGGCCCTCCAGTGCCTGGCCGACGACTCCTTCCGCACCATCGTCTTGCGGAAGGGGACGGTTATCGGCTGGAGCCCCCGCATGCGCTATGACCTGGTGGCCAACACCATGGTGAAGACCGCCCTCTCAGAGGGTCGCATCATGGTGCGCAGCGTGCGCCTCTGGCGGCCCGTGCTGGACGTGTGGGACGCCGCTCTGGCCTACGTCAAGGCCCTGGAGGCGGCCGACCACATCACCGGCGTCTTCAACGTGGCCTACGACAACTTCACCATCGGCCAGATAGCGGAGGAGGTCCAGGCAGCGCTGCGAGAGCGGGGTATAGAGGTATCGGTCATCTATGATGACCAGCCGGACGTCCGCAACTACCGCGTCTCCACCCGGCGAGCCCGCGAAGTCCTGGGCATCGCTCCCACCATCTCCGTCAGGGAATCGGCCGGGCTGATGGTGGACAAGGTGCTGTCCGGCATCAACGCCGACTTCGCCAATCCCCGCTACTACAACATCGAGTGGATGAAGCTGAAGCTGGCGGAGGCGGCCCGCTCCGTCAGGTAGCGGAGGGACGGGAGAGGCCGGCCTCTGGCGCTCCTACCCGGCCTCGGCTCCCAGCATACGGGCCACGTAGCGGGCTATGGCCAGGCTGGCCGTCATCCCCGGCGACTCGATGCCGCCCAGGTGGATGTAGCCCCTGTCCTGCCAGATGAGGAAGTCCCGGGGCAGCTCGCCGGGGCGATTGAGCTTCGGACGGTAGCCTACCTGTCCGGGCGCTATGTCTTCCGGCTGCAGGTCGGGGAAGAAGGCACGACCGGCGAGCAGGAACTGCTCGCGGCGGCTGTCGTCGGCCCGGTAGTCCAGGGGGGAGTCCGGGGGCAGCCACTCCGTGTCCGGGCCCAAGTGGAGGCCGCCGTCGATGTCGAGCGTCACGTGCACGCCGAGGCCGGCGCGGTCGCCATGGGGCAGAGGGTAGACCAGGTGGCGGAAGCGCTCCGCCTTCGCGCGGTCCACCACGTCGTAGTAGCGCCCTTTGTTGACATAATGTCTGAGCGGCGGATTCAGGGGGCCGCCGTCGGGGTCGTAGCCCAGGAGGGCGGCCAGGCGGTCGGCCATGAGGCCGGCGCTGTTGACCAGGGTCGCCGCCCCAATGGCCCCCTCTTCGCCCTCCGGCCCCACGTAATGGACGAGGAAGCCGCCGTCCCGGCGCTCCAGGCCCACCACCTCGTGCCTGAAGGCGACGAAGGCGCCGTGGGCACGGGCCTCCTGCAGGTAGGAGCGCATCAGCCCCATCTGGTCCACGATGCCAGAGGAGGGGGAGAAGATGGCGCCGGCGGCCCGCAGGTGGGGTTCCAGCCGCGCCACCTCGTGAGGGGCCAGCATCTCCAGGCCGGGAACGCCGTTGGCGGAGGCGGCCCGCGCCAGCGCCTCCAGCAGAGGAATCTCTTCCTCGGCGCTGGCGATGACCAGCTTCCCCAGACGACGATGGCGCACCCCGTGGGCCTCCGCCCACTGGTAGAGCAGACGGTTCCCCTCTATGCAGAGACGGGTCTTGAGCCAGTCCGGCGGATAATAGAGGCCGGCGTGAATGACGCCGGAGTTGTGGGAGCTGTTCTCCAGCCCGTACGTGGGATGCCGCTCCAGGAGAGCCACTGCCCGCCGCGGCGCCAGCACGGCGGCGATGGCCAGCCCCACCACTCCGCCGCCCACTATGGCCACGTCCACATCGGGAGCGAAGGGCCGGTCGGTCGGGGCCATACCAATGGGCAGGATAGCGCGGCCTGGAGTAGCATACAAGGGTGGCTGCTGGTATGCTGAATTATCCGCCATCTGGCCCTTCCTGCTGGCGTCTGACTGGTATGAGGGCAACCAGACGATGATAGATAGCCAAGAGGTGCCGGTCTATCCCACTCCCAGGGCGAAGCGCCTCATCGACATAACGGTAGCGACCCTGGCCCTGGCCGTCCTCTGGCCGGTCTTCGCCCTGGCCTGCCTGCTCATCAAGCTCGATTCGCCCGGGCCGGTGCTCATCCGCCAGAAGCGCATCGGCAAGGACGGCCGACCCTTCACTTTTTACAAGTTCCGCACCCTCACCCACGGCGGCCAGGACGACCTGAACGAACGTCTGCCCCGGGGCGACCTCACGAAGCAGCTTCTCAGCCCGCCCGGGCGCAACCCCAGGGCCACCACCATAGGCCGGGTGCTGCGGGAGACCACCGTCGACGAGCTCCCCCAACTCCTGAACGTCATAAAAGGAGACATGAGCCTGGTGGGGCCGCGGCCGGACGTGCCGGAGATAGTGTCCTGCTGGCCCCCTTATTTCCAGCAGCGGCACAAGGTCAAGCCAGGCATGACCGGGCTGGCCCAAGTGAACGGCCGGTCCGACCTCACCTACTACCAGAAGATCATGTACGACCTGGACTACGTGCGCTATCATCCCCTCCGCCGCGACCTGGCGATCCTGCTGCGGACGGTGGGACTGGTCATCAGCAAGAAGGGTGCCCGATAGTCCCGGAGCCTCTGCCCCGGGCCAGGGAGTGAGACCGTTGAGTCCGGTCCAGCGAGCGGCACCGTTACCCCGGTCCTTCCACCTCCCCTGGCTGGGGGAGGCGCTGTCCGCCGTCGGCCTGGCCGCCCTGCTGGCCACGCCGATGGCGGTGGCGGCACTGGCCGGGCCGGGCTGGAGCGTCTGGGCTGCCATGGCCGGCGGCTGGGTGGCCTATCTGGCCATCGCCTGGCGGGCCGATGCCGCGGTGGCCATAGGCGCCCTCCTGGTCTGGCTGGCGACGCAGCGGATGGCGGCGGCCCTCCTCTCTCCCTTCGTGCCGGCGGAGGAGGTGCGTCACGTCCTCGCCTACAAAGAAGGGCTCATGGCCGCCCTCCTGCTGGCGGGAGCGGGCCGCCTCCTCTGGCGCTGGCGACAGGGCGGCCCCCTGTGGCGGCCGCTCCTGCCAGACCTCTTGGCCCTTCTCTTCCTGATGGTCGTCCTGGCCCACTTCGTCCTCTCGGAGGCCGCCCTCGCCGACCGGCTGACCTACCTGCGGCGTTGGTGTATGCCCTGCCTCCTCTACTTCGCCGGCCGGGCTCTGACGCCCGACCCTTCGCTCTTCCTGCGCTCGCTGCGACTCTTCCTGGGCCTGGCGGCGCTGGTGGCCGTGTTCGGCCTGGTGGAGCGCTTCCTTCTGGCCCCCGCCTTCTGGATGGACACGGTGGACGCCGTGGCCTTCTACCGGCGGCAGATCGAGGCAGGCCTCATCCCCGGCCAGTGGCTCTTCGCCTACCGGGGGCTGCCGGACGGCGTCTTCTCGGCCCTGCCTCTGACCGTCCCTGTGCGGCGGCTGGTCTCCACCTTCTTGGAGCCCACCACCCTGGCCCTCTTCCTGGCCCTGGCGCTGGTGCTGGCCCTGGCCGCCCAGCCAGAGAGGCGGCGGCCCATCGGCTGGCCCCTGCTGGCCCTCGCCCTGCTCCTGGCGACGGCCCTGTTGGCCACCCTGGGGCGGGCGGGTATGCTGGTGGCCATCGTGGGCGGAGGGGTGCTCGCCCTCCTGGCCCTAGGGAGAGGGCGGCCCTGGCCGGCCCTGGCCGCGGCGATAGTCTTGCCGCCGCTTCTGGCCGCCCTGGCCGTCACCACCCTGCCAGACGTTCCCGCCCGCGGCCAGGTGACCGCCCTCCTAGAGTGGTCATCGGCGATGCCTGCGCCGGCCTCGCCACCGCCCGCCGGGGCGCCGGCGCCCAGCGGACCGGCGCCCACCGACCGTCCTCCCGGCAGCACCGCCGAGGGGGCGGCCCGCCACGTATGGGGCCTCCGGGAGGGGCTACGGCAGATGGCCGAGGCCCCCCTGGGCCTGGGCCTGGGGGCAGCCGGCCTGTGGAGCGAGGCGCCAGACGTGGGGGGCGAGAGCGCCCTGGGCGCCCTGACGGCGCAACTGGGAGTCTTCGGACTGGGCTTCTGGCTCCTCTTCCTCCTGTCGTTGGCGGCGGGGCTCCTGCTGCCCTCCCTGGGCGACGCGAAGGAGGAGCGAGGCCCGCACTGGAGGATGTGGAGGGGGCTGGCAGCCGGCCTCCTGGGACTCCTCATTGCCTCTTGGTTCAGCGAGTCGGCGGCTGGCGTGACGGGGACGGCCGCGTATTACCTCTTCGCCGGGTGGGGTGTGGCCCTGGCCGGCGGGCTGCCCCTCCCGCTACCCATGCCGTACCATCCCTCCCGACAGGCGACCCAGGGCCTGGCCCGATGAAGCTCCTCTTCCTGACCCACCAGTTCCCCTACCCGCCAGACAGCGGCGGCCGTATCAAGAGCTGGACGCTGCTGGAGCACCTGCGGGGCATCGCCGATGTCCATCTGCTATGCTTCCAGGGCCAGCCCTTCACCCGGGAGCAGGCCGCCTACGCAGCCGGCTTCGGCGACCGGCTCCTGACCGTCCCCTTCGTCCGGCCGCGGAGCCTCCGCAGCCTGCTGGGCAGCTACGCCGCCGGTCTCCCCCTCAGCGTCTATCGCAACTACAGCCAGGCGATGGCCCGTGCCGTGAAGGAACGGCTGGAGAGCGTCCCCTTCGATGCTCTCTTCGCTGACCACGAGTACATGGGCCAGTACGTCCTCCCCGACTTCCCGGGGCTGACCATCCTCCACCTCCACAACGTGGAGAGCCTCATGTGGCAGCGGCAGTCCCGGCAGGAGCGCGACCCGCTGCGACGGTTGGTCATGGCGCTGGAGGCGCGACGCCTCCGCCGCTACGAGGCCAGCATAGTCCAGCGCTTCCGCAAGGTCTTCGTGGTATCGGGGCCGGAGAGAGAGGCAGCGCTGGCCCTGGGGACGCCGCCGGAGAGGCTAGGCGTGCTGCCCAACGTTCCCCTGCCGGAGGTGCTGGAGCGGCCTCCCCTCTCCTTTGAGGCCGCCTCTCCCACTGTCCTCTACGTGGGCACCCTCTCCTGGATGCCCAACCAGCAGGGGCTGCGGTGGTTCCTGGGCTCCTGCCTGCCCCTGCTGCGGCGTCGCGAGCCCCGGGCGCGGGCGCTGGTGGCGGGGGCCGATGCCCCCCGCTGGCTGCGGGAGCTGGCGCAGCGCAGCGACGCCCTCTCCCTGCTCAGTCCCCTTCCCATCGGGGCCGAGGAGGGGCTGTACAGGAGCAGTCGCGTCTTCGTGGAGCCGGTGCGCGGCGGGGGCGGCACCAAGGTGAAGGTGCTCACCGCCCTGGCCCGTGGCCTGCCCGTGGTGGCCACGCCGGACGGCGCCCTGGGGATCGATGCCGTGCCGGGCGTCCACCTCCTGGTGGCGGCCACCGCCGAGGAGATGGCGGAGCGGCTCCAGGGACTCCTGGCGGACCCCTCCGAGTGGCGGCGCCTCAGCAATGCCGGCCGGGCCCTCATCGAAGAGCGCTACCGGCCGGAGGTGGCCTACAGACCCCTGCTGGAGGCCCTGGTGGCCGCCCGATGAGGCTGCGCGTTCTGGACGTCCCCGTCGACCTCGTACGGCGGGAGGAGGCGATGGCCCTCCTGGCCTCCTACCTGCGGCACCGGGGCAGGCTGCTGCACGTGGTCACCGTCAACCCGGAGTGCATCGCCATCGCCCGCAGAAGTCCCGCCTACCGCCGCATCGTCAGCAGCGCCGGGCTGGCCCTGGTGGACGGCGTGGGGGTGGAGATGGTGGCCCGCCTGCGGGGGGCCAGGACGACGGAGCGCTTCCCCGGCGCGGACCTAGTGTGGGAACTGGCCCGCCTCTGTCAGGAGAGCGGGGCCCGGCTCTTCTTCCTGGGCTCCCGGCCGGAGGTGGCAGCGGCCGCCGTCGACAGACTCAGGGAGCGCTACCCGGGCCTCCAGGTGGACTGGCACTCCCCGCCCCACTCACCGGCCTTGAGGCTGCCGGCGGCGGAGGACGCCGCCATCCTGGCCTGCCTGCGGCGTTTCGCCCCGCACGTGCTGTGCGTGGCCCTGGGTATGCCCAAGCAGGAGGTGTGGATAGCTGAGCACCGGGAGGAGCTGGAGATGCTGGGCGTGAGGGTGGCCGTGGGAGTGGGCGGGGCGCTGGACTACCTGGCGGGGGCGCTGCCCCGGCCCCCCAGGGCCCTCCGCCAGGCGGGGCTGGAGTGGCTCTATCGGCTGCTGCGGCAGCCGCGTCGGCGCTGGCGGCGTCAGCTCTCCAGGCTTCCCTACTTCCTCGTCCTGGCCCTGGCCGAGGCGTTGAGGGAACGGTTGGGCCAGAGCAGCAGGCCACCCTCCCACAGGCCGCGCCAGAGGCGAGAGTAGAACGCTAGGTCTCCCCGGCCGATTACCAGAAGGTCACGCAAGGGCCTGGAGGAGAGCCGACGGTACCAGTAGAGGGCGCTCAGCAGCCCCACCGTGTAGGCGAGGGAGGAGGCGATGGCGGCGCCGTCCACCGCCAGCCAGGGGATGAGGGCCAGGTCCAGCAGCAGCGTGGCCACGAAGGCGGCGGTGATGGAATAGGTGTGGTAGATGAGCTTCCCCTGGCTGAAGAAGTAACTCCCCAGGATGCGGGAGGCGCTAGCCGCCAGCACCCCTGGCAGGAGCAAGACCAGGGGACGCACCGACCCCGAGAACTGCTCGCCGAAGACCAGGGGCACCAGAAGCGGTGCCGCCAGGGCCAGGCCGAGGGCCACCAGAGCGCTCGCCAGAGTGGTGTGACGACAGACCACTGGCGTCAGGGCCTCCGCCTCTCGGCGTGGCATGCGGGTGAGGCGGGGCTGCAGCACGATGGCCACGGCGGCGGCCAGCCACCAAACGCTCTCGGCCAGGCCTACCGCCACCACGTACTGGCCCACCGCCGCCCGGCTGACGAAGGCTGCCACCAGGTACTGGTCCAGACGGTAGTTGAACATCTGGACGATGTTGGCGACCTGCCCCTGCAGTCCGTAGCGCACCTGGTCGGACAGCACCAGCGACAGCCGGCTGAAGGCGCCTCGCCAGGAGAGGCGCCAGGGGGCCACCAGCAGGAGGGCCAGGACGTCCGCCAGGAGGAAGGAGCCCACCCAGGCATAGACGGCGCCGTGAATGTCCAGTCGGCCCCATGCCCACAGGAGGGCGGCCGCCACCACGGCCACCAGCCCCTGGGCCGTCGCCACCACCAGCATGGCCAGGAAGCGGCTCCGTCCGTGCAGGAAGGAGACGAGGACCAGGTACCCCACAAGGATGGTCACCGCCGGGGCGTAAAGCCAGTAGGAAGGGCCGGGGACGAAGAGCTGGGGCCCCGCCACGGCCGCGTAAGCCAGCATGGCCAGCGTGGCCAGGACGCCGGTACCGAGCACCACTGTCAGGCTGCCCGCCAGGAGCTGCTCGATGCGATAGGCCCCTCTGTTCAGGTAGTAGACGTTGGAGAGGCCCAGGCCCAGGTTGGCCAGTCCGCCGGCGATGAGGACGGAGAGGTAGAAGAGGCTGTAGGTGCCCAGGCCATCGTCGCCCAGGCCGCGCGCCAGCACCACGCGCAGGAGGAAGGCCAGGCCATAAGAGAAGGCCTGGGACAGGAACATGAGGTTGATATGGAGGAGGAAATGGTCCTTGGGACGGTCGGAGACTGCAGTCATGCTAGGTGCGGCGGCCCTGCCCCCCTAGTGTAGGGCTGGGGCCTCATAACAGCAACGCCGCCGCCCCTCGACAGGTAGCGGCCCCCTCTGTTATCATCCGCGCGAGGGTGGGAAACGGGGTGTAGCTCAGCCAGGAAGAGCGCACGGTTCGGGTCCGTGAGGTCGGCGGTTCAAATCCGCCCACCCCGACCAGGCGAGAGACGCCGAAAGGTGTAACCAACTCCCGCCCCGAATGTCCCAGGATACGCAGGTAGAGGACAGACATACCGCTTTCCATCAGCCTGATCAGTCCCAGGGGCCAGTCATCGGCCCAACTCGCCGTTCCCAGGGGCTTGCAGTTACAGGCAGCAGCGTTTATAAATGGCGGGCGGCTATGGTGAGGAGGTCGGATAGCAGATGGTATACGAGATCGAAGACCGGGGCGTGCTGAGGCGGCAACAGGCCGAACTGGCCATCCGGCTGGCCCTGGAGGGCCGGTGGGAGGAGGCCGTGCGCCTGAACCGGGCCATCGTGGAGGCCTTCCCCACCGATGTGGAGGCCTATAACCGCCTGGGGAAGGCGCTCACAGAGCTGGGGCGCTACGCCGAGGCCCGGGAGGCCTACACCCGCGCTCTGGAGCTGGACCCCAACAACAGCATCGCCCGGCGCAACCTCTCTCGCCTCGCCTTCCTGGAGGCCCAGGCGGCCGGGGTGGCCCAGGGGATGGCCCGACGCAAGCTCCCGCCGGAGATGTTCATCGAGGAGACGGGGAAGACGGGCGTTACCACCTTGCTGCACCCCAACCGGGAGGCGGCAGCCCGCCTCTCCGCCGGGGACGAGGTCTTCCTGCGCCGCAGTAACGGCTCCCTGCGGGTGGTGGATCCCTACGGCGAGCCCCTGGGAGAGGTGGAGCCCCGCCTAGCCCAGCGTCTGATACGCCTCATGGAGGGCGGCAACCGCTACGTGGCCGCCATCAGCAACCTGACCGAGACGGGCGATGTGCGCGTCTTCATCCGGGAGGTCTACCAGCACCCCAGCCAGGCTGGCAAGCTCTCCTTCCCGCCCCAGCCCACCGAGCCCTTCCGTCCCTACGTGAAGGACCGGCTCCTCCGGCTGGACCGCTACCAGGAAGAGGTCGAGGAGCCAGAGGAGCTGGAGGAGATGGAGGAGTGGGGGGAGGAGGGCCAGCCGACCTCTGCCCGGGCCGCCGATGAACTGGAAGACGTCATCGGCGAGGAGGAGGAGCTGGCCCCGGAGCCGGAGGACGCGGCAGAAGAGGAGCTCTAGCGGGGCCGCCTCCCCGGCGGCCGGGACTCCCCTTACCTACCCCTGCCAGGCCGGGCTTCCTGCCCGCTCCGCCATGCTCCCACGGCCCCGGCGGGGCCAGAGGTATCATCTCTCGCAGGTGAAGAGCGTGTCCGCCATCATAGTCGCCCGCGGTTTGGTGAAGCGCTACGGCAATTTCACCGCCGTGGACGGTATCTCCTTCGAGGTGGAAGAGGGAGAGGCGCTGGGCCTCCTGGGCCCCAACGGTGCTGGCAAGACCACCACTATCCGTCTCATCTGTGGCCTCTCTCCTCTGACGGCGGGCGAACTGCTGGTGGACGGCCTGGACGTGCGGCGCCACGCCCGCCAGGTCAAGGGGCGGCTGGGCATAGTCCCCCAGCATGACAACCTGGACCCAGAGCTCACCGTCCGCCAGAACCTGCTGGCCTACAGTCGCTATTACGACCTACCGCGCCCCCTGGCCGAGGCCCGCATCCGGGAGGCGCTGGCCCTCTTCCAGCTACTCGACTACGAGCGCCAGCGCATAGAGACCCTCTCCGTCGGGCTGCGGCGTCGGCTCATCATCGCCCGGGCGCTGGTCAACGCCCCCCGCATCCTCGTCCTGGACGAGCCGACCATCGGCCTCGACCCCCAGGCCCGGCGCCTCACCTGGGAGAAGCTGCGCCAGCTCCAGGCCCAGGGGACTACCCTCCTCCTCACCACCCACTATCTGGAGGAGGCGGCCCACCTCTGTGACCGCCTCCTCATCATCCACCAGGGTCGGGTCCTGGCGGAGGGCCGGCCCGCCGAGCTGGTGGAGCGCTATGCTGGCCGGCGGGTCATAGAGGTCTACTCCAGCAATCCGGACGAGGAGGAGCGCATACGGCGGCTGCTGGCCGACCGCCCCGGGGTGGAGATGGAGCGGGACAGCGAGGCCCTCTACATCTACCTGCGCCGGGACGATGGCCTGGACCTCGCCCCCTTCCACCGCCTGGGCCAGCGGGTGGTGCTGCGAGAGGCGAACCTGGAGGACGTCTTCCTCCGCCTCACGGGACGGGGGCTCCGGTGATGGCGACGGCGCTGGCCTGGCCCGGCATATCGCGGCGGGCGCTGCGGGTCTGGCAGCGCAACCGTGACGTATACCTGAACACCTGGCGGGCAGAGCTGGTCTGGCCCTTGCTGGAGCCTGCCCTCACGCTGGTAGCCCTCGGCCTGGGGCTGGGGGAATTCGTGGAGCTGGGGCGCCCAGAGCGCTACATAGACTTCGTGGCACCGGGCCTCCTGGCCATCTTCCCCATGTGGGCCGCCTCCTCGGAGGCCGGCTGGGGCGCCTACTTCCGTATGGAGAGCCAGCGCACCTTCGATGCCATCCTGGCCACTCCCCTGGACGTGGACGATATCACGACGGGAGAAGTCCTCTGGGCCGCCACTCGCTCCATCATCAGCGTGGCCTACATACTGGTGGTGGCCGCCGCCTTCGGGGCAGTGGCCTCCCCTCTGGCCGTCCTGGCCCTCCCCTTCGGCCTCCTGCCCGGGCTCCTCTTCGGGGCGGCCTCCCTCTGCTACACGGCGGTGGCCCGCTCCGTCAGCTCCCTCAACTACTTCTTCGCCCTCTTCATCACCCCTCAGTTCTGGCTCTCCGGCGCCTTCTTCCCCCTGGACCAGATGCCGGCCTGGGTGCGAGCGGTGGCCTGGTGGTCGCCGGCGGCCCATGCCACGGACATCTATCGCGGTCTCCTGCGGGGCGGCCTGGAGGCGTCCCACCTCTACGACCTCCTGTGGCTCCTGGTGGCCACCGCCCTCTTCCATCTGCTGGCTACGAACCTGCTGCGACGGCGGCTAGTCCGTTGATGGCCCGCCGCCAGCCGACGTAGTATCCTCTAGACATGAGGCCCAGGATAGGCATTCCCCTCTGGAAGGCATCGGCAGGCGAGGGGATCCGGCACTACGAGGAGAGCGTCCGGCGGGCGGGCGGCGAGCCGGTGCTCCTGCGGCCCGGCGCCTCCCTGGCGGGCGTCCAGGGACTCCTCCTCACCGGCGGAGCGGATATAGACCCCCGCCTCTACGGAGAGGAGCGACACCCGGAGACCCAGCTCCCCGACCGGCAGCGCGATGAACACGAGCTCCTCCTGCTCCGGGGGGCGCTGGAGCAGGGGCTGCCGGTGCTCGCCATCTGCCGCGGTCATCAGCTCCTTAACGTCGACGTCGCCCTGGGGGGCAAGCTCCTGCAGGACATCCCGGGCGGCCATCATCGCGCCGGGGGCAGGGACTCCGCCTGGCATCCGGTGCGGCTGGCACAGGAAGGGCTGCTCTGGGAGCTCTACGGGGTGGAAGAGCTGTGGGTCAACTCCCGCCACCACCAGGCGGTGACGCCGGCGCTCCTGGCCTCCCGTCTGCGCCCCCTGGCCCTGGCCGACAACGGCGCCCTGGTGGAGGCAGTCAGTGTGGAGGGCCACCCCTGGGCGGTGGGGGTGCAGTGGCACCCGGAGCGCCCCGAGATGTGGGGCGAGGGCACGCAGCCGGAGGGCCCGATTGCCGCCGCCGCGCCCCTCTTCGCCGCCTTCATCGCTGCCTGCGGTGATAGATAGCTAGCACACGCTCCCACCTGATACGACGAATTACGGTATCATATTCCTTGGCTACGATCGCTGTTATCAGGCGGGGCCTGCCGCGTTCCTCGCCCTCCCGCTGGAGCGCTATCTGAGAGGGGAGTGTAGATGGTCAGCGAAGGAGTCATCGCCCGCGAGATAAGGCCCGTCCGCATCGAGGAGGAGATGCGGGCGGCCTACCTGGACTACGCCATGAGCGTCATCGTCTCGCGCGCCCTGCCGGACGTGCGGGACGGCCTCAAGCCAGTGCAGCGGCGCATCCTCTACGTCATGCACGAGCTGGGCCTGCGGCCCGGCCAGCCCTACAAGAAGAGCGCCCGCATAGTAGGCGAGGTGCTGGGAAAGTACCACCCCCATGGCGACGACCCCGTCTACGAGGCGATGGTGCGCATGGCCCAGCCCTTCACCATGCGCTATCCCCTGGTGGACGGCCAGGGTAACTTCGGCTCCGTGGACGACGACCCCCCCGCTGCCATGCGCTACACCGAGGCCCGCCTCGCCGCCATCGCCGAGGAGATGCTGGCCGACATCGATCGCGAGACGGTGGACTTTGTGCCCAACTTCGACGACACCCTCACGGAGCCCTCCGTCCTCCCCGCCCGCCTGCCCAACCTGCTGGTCAACGGCGCTTCGGGTATCGCCGTCGGCATGGCCACCGACATCCCGCCCCACAACCTGGAGGAGGTGTGCGACGCCATCGTCCACCTCATAGACCACCCCCAGGCCACCACAGAGGAGCTGGCCCGCATCGTCAAGGGGCCGGACTTCCCCACCGGCGGCCTCATCTTTCGCTACGAGAAGGTGCGGGTGGTAGGGAAGGACGGGCAGCGGGTGGAGAAGCGGGAAGACGCCATCGGACGCGCCTACGCCGATGGCAGGGGGCGTATCGTCATGCGGGCACGCGCCACCATCGAGCCCATGGGGCGAAGCGGCCAGCAGATCGTGGTGACAGAGCTGCCCTTCCGCGTCTCCAAGGCCGCCCTGGTGGCCCGCATCGCCGAGCTGGCCCGCGACCGCCGCATCGAAGGGATCGCCGAGGTGCGGGACGAATCGGACCGCCAGGGAATGCGCATCGTCATCGAGCTGCGGCGGGACGCCAACCCCTCCCAGGTGCTGGCCGCCCTCTACAAGCACACTCCCATGCAGTCCGCCTTCAACGTCAACATGCTGGCCCTGGTGGACGGCCAGCCCCGCACCGTCAGCCTCAAGCGCGTCCTGGAGGCCTACATAGGCCACCGGCGGGAGGTGGTGCGCCGCCGCTCCCAGTATGAGCTGGAACGGGCCAGGGAGCGCGCCCACATCCTGGAGGGGCTCCTGAAGGCCCTGGACAACCTGGACGCCGTCATTCAGACCATCCGCCGCTCCCCCTCCGCCGATGAGGCCCGCCAGCGCCTCATGCGCGCCCCCTTCCGCCTGAGCGAACGCCAGGCCCAGGCCGTCCTGGACATGCAGCTACGCCGCCTGGCCCGCCTGGAACGGGAGAAGCTGCAGGAGGAGTACAGGGAGGTCATCAAGCAGATCGCCTATCTGGAAGACCTGCTGGCCAACCCGCGCAAGATAGACCAGGTCATCAAGGAAGAGACGCGGGAGCTCAAGAAGAAGTACGGGGACGGCCGCCGCACCCAGATAGTGGATCAGGAGCCGGAGGAGGTCAGCGAGGAAGACCTGGTTCCCCATCAGGAGGTGGTGGTCACCCTCTCCGCCCGCGGCTACGTGAAGCGCCAGCCACTGGCCAGCTACCGCGCCCAGCGGCGGGGTGGTCGTGGCATCACCGCCATGCGCACCCGTGACGATGACGCCGTGGCCCACCTGCTGGTGGCCGACACCCACGACAATCTCCTCTTCTTCTCCGACCGCGGCCGCTGCTTCCAGGTCAGGGCGCACGAGCTGCCGGAGGAGTCACGGCAGGGGCGGGGCATCCCCATCATCAACCTCATCGGCCTGGAGCAACGGGAGCGGGTCACCGCTGTGGTCCGCTACACACCCAACGGCAACCACGATTGCCTCCTCATGGCTACCCGCCTGGGCGAGGTGAAGCGCACCCCCCTGAGCGAGTTCGCCTCGGTGCGGCGGAGCGGCATCGTCGCCATGGACCTGGAGCCGGGGGACGAACTGGTCTCCGCCCGCCTGGCCAGCGAGGAGGACGAGGTGGTGCTGGTCACCGCCCGCGGCCAGGCCCTCCGCTTCAAGGTGGGGAGCCTGCGGGCCGCCTCGCGCCAGAGCGGCGGCGTGCGCGGCGTCCGCCTGGCCTCCGGCGACCAGGTGGTGGCCCTGGAGGTGGTGGAGAAGGGCAGGGACCTGCTGGTGGTCACCGCCCGCGGCTTCGGCAAGCGGACGGCCTTCGCCCAGTACCCCCTGCAGGGACGGGGCGGCCAGGGGGTCGTCACCTACAAGGTGGCCGACCGCACCGGCCCGCTGGTGGCAGCCCGCAGTGTGGCCGAGTCGGAGGAGGTCATGCTGGCCTCCCAGGACGGCATCGCCCTCAGAACGCCCGTCTCCAGCATCCCCGTGCAGGGGAGGGCTACCCAGGGGGTGCGCCTCATGGACCTGGCGCCCGATGACGCTGTCGCCTCCGTCGCCGTCGTCTCGGTGAACGGCGACGGCAAGGGCCGGGGGAACGCCTGATGGCTGGCCGGTCACCCCGCAGGAGCACCGGGCCCACGGGACAGCGCCCGGCCTCCCCCGGTGAAGGGAGCGGCCCTTCCCGCCGGGCCGGCCCGCTCCCTCCGGCCGGGCTGGCCCCGCGCCGCTAGGCCATGGGCCAGGAGCTGGCCCGCGCCTTCGTCTCCTACTTCGCCATCATAGACCCGGTGGGCAACATCCTGGTCTTCTACCTGCTGACGCAGGGACTCCCCTGGCCGCGCCGGGCGCTGGTGGCCGGCCTCGCCTGCCTGGCCGCCTTCTTGATGCTGCTGGTCTTCGGCCTGGCCGGCGAGGAGGTACTGGACTTCCTGGGGATCACGGCTGCCAGCTTCCAGGTGGCGGCCGGGCTGCTGCTGGTGCCCCCGGCCTACCGGCTGGTGGAGCGGGGCCAGCCGCTGGAGGTGACGGAGGAGGAAGGGCTGGACGTGGTGCAGGTGGCCCTGGTGCCCCTGGCGACACCCCTTCTGGCCGGCCCGGGGGCCATAGCCACCACCGTCTCCTTCTCGCAGACGCTGGGGGCAGGGACGGCGCTGGCGGCGGCCGCCGCCGTTCTGGCCATATCGTTCCTGGTCTTCGCCCTGGCCAATGCCCTGCTGCGTCTGCTGGGGGCCTCCCTCTTGCGGCTGCTCTCGCGCCTGGTGGGGATCCTGCTGGTGGCCATTGCCGTGGATCTGGTGCTGGAGGGGGCCAGCACCTTTTTCGGCTGAGCCCTCAGTACCCGCGCTGGGGGTCCACCAGGTTGCGCAGGGGCTGGCCAGCCAGGAAGCGACGCAGGTTGTCGCAGAAGATGTCTATGGCCCGCTCCATGTAGCGGGGCGTCCCGCCCGATATGTGAGGGGTCAGGATGACGTTGGACATCTCCCAGAGCTCGCTCTCGGGCGGGAGGGGCTCTCGCTGGAAAACGTCCAGGACGGCGCCGCCCAGCCTTCCCTCCCGCAGCGCCTCGATAAGGGCCTCCTCGTCCACCACCGGCCCGCGGGCGATGTTGATGAGGACGGCGCCTGGCCTCATGAGGGCCAGCTCCCGCCGGCCGATGAGTCCCTGCGTCTCCCGGGTCAGGGGGACGCAGAGAGCCACGTAATCGGCCTCGCTGAGGAGGCGGTCCAGGTGCGAGGGCGGCAGGAGGAGGTCTACCTCCGAGGCATCTGGCGGCCGCTCCTGGGGACGCTGACAGGAGCGGCGGACGGCGATGACCCGCATCTGGAAGGCGCGGGCGAGGCGGGCCAGGTGGCTCCCTATGGCGCCCAGCCCCACGATGCCCAGGGTGCGGCCGGCCAGCTCCTCCGGGACGTAGGGGCGCCACGCCCGCTCTCGCTGGGCGGACATCGCCTGGGGGAGGCCCTTGGCCAGGGCCAGCATCCCCGCCAGCACGTACTCGCCGATGGGTATGCCGTGGATGCCGCTGGCCGTGGTGACCAGGACGCCGCGGGCCAGGAGAGGGCTCTCCAGGAGGCGGTCCACCCCGGCGCTGGTGAGCTGGACCCAGCGCAGGGCCGGCGCCAGCTCGTGCAGGTCGGGCGGGACGACCGGGGTGGTCAGGAGGACGTCCGTCTCCGCCAGGACGCGCCGCAGCCCCTCGCGGGCCTCGTCCTCCGGCTCGTCGTGCTCCCCTGGCCCCTCGCGGTAGCCGATCCAGATGGGCCGACCGCCCCTGTAGAGACGCCGCTGGGTGGGAGTCAGCACCTGTAACCTCACCCTGCTGTCCAGCGTCTCAATTCGCTGCTGCAGCTCCGGGGCGATCCCCAGGGCACTCGTGATCCGCAGGACATCCATGCCGTCAGAAATTATAGAGTGCCACCGCCTATAATGGGACTGAGGGCCTGGCCGAGGATGGTTCAGGGAAAAGGACATACTCTGGAGGGAGCGAAGCAGACACGGCTCGCCGCCCTCGTATCCATTGTCGTCAACCTGGGGCTCATCGGGGCGGAGCTGGGGGTGGCCCTGGCCACGGGCTCCCTGGCCGTCCTGGCCGATGCCGGCCACTCCCTGGTAGACCTGGCGGCCTCTGTCTTCGCCTACTGGGGGGTGACCATGGCGGCGCGGCCGCCGGACCGCGGGCACCCCTACGGCCACGCCAAGTTCGAGAACTTCTCCTCGCTGGTCCAGGTGGGGCTGCTGGCCCTCATAGCCGTGCTGGTGGTGGTGCACGTGGGCGTCCAGTTGGCCCTCGGGCACACGCTGGCGGTCCCGGAGGCGGCCATCGGCGTCGTTCTGGCGACGATGGTGGTGGACTTCGTAGCCGCCCGCTATCTGGGGAGCGTGGCCGTCACCTACGGCTCCTATGCCCTGGAGGCGGACTCCCTCCACTTCGCTACTGACCTGTGGGCCAAGGCGGGGGCGCTGGTGGGCCTGGTGGGGGCCCGTCTGGGCTATCCATGGCTGGACCCGGCGGCCGCTCTGGCCATCGCCCTCGCCATGGGCTACGCGGCGGTGCGGCTGGGGATGCGTACCAGCCACGGGCTCCTGGACGCCGCCCCCTCTGCCTCGGTGGAGGAGCGGGTGCACCGCATCCTGACGGAGGAGGCGGGGAGGGACACCTACCACTCCCTGCGCATGCGCCAGGCGGGCAAATGGGTCTACCTGGACGTGGCCCTCGACCTGCCGGGCGAGGTGAGCCTGGAGGAAGCCCACGACCTGGCCTGTCGCATCGCCCGGCGCCTGCACGACGAGATCGACGAGGTGCGGGACGCCGTGGTCTACGTGGAGCCGGAGAGCCACCACGCCGAGGACCACTAGCGGCCCACGGAGAGGCGCTCTATCAGCCAGAGGGGGAGGCCGGCCTCCCGCATGAGCCGCTGCGTGGCGGCGATGTCGTACTCGACGCGGTGCAGGGTGACGGTGGCCGCATCGGTATCGTAGATGGCGTAGGAGGCGCGTGGGTCGCCATCCCGCGGCTGGCCTACCCCGCCGGGGTTGATGACCAGCCGCTGCCCCCGGTCCAGCTCCACGGTGGTGCCGTCCTGCAGATAGTAGAGCTCGCAGCCGCGAGGGAAGCGGCTGTCCTCGACGACCAGCATGGGGACATGGGTGTGCCCCACCAGCCCGAAGGGGCTCTCCTGACGCTGCAGGTGGGCGCGAGCGGACTCGTAGGAGTAAAGGTATTCCCAGACCGGCCAGCGCAGGGTGCCGTGCACCAGGGTGAAGTCACCCTCCCGCCGCACCTGGGGCAGCGACTGCACGAAACGCTGGTCGCTGGGTTGGAGCTGTCGCGCTGTCCAGCGGGCGGCCGTAGCGGCGTCCGGGTTGAAGTCGTCCAGGGGTAGCTGGCCGATGGCGGCCAGGTCGTGGTTGCCCACCACGCCCCTGACGTCCAGCTCCCGCAGGCGGGCCAGGACCTCCCGCGGCTGGGGCCCGTAGCCCACCATATCGCCCAGGGACCAGACCTGATCCAGCGCCCGCCGCTCTTCGGCGTGGTGGAGAACCGCTTCCAGGGCGGCCAGGTTGGCGTGGACATCGGAGACGATGGCGATACGCATAGCCGGCCGCCATGATAGCGCAAGCGGCAGGAGAGGGACAAATCTCGCCGGCCGGTGGCCAACGTGCGATAATCGCGCGCGATGGAGGTTCAGGAGCTGGGCGAATTCGGACTCATCGAGCGGCTGGCGGCCATAGTGGGCCGCTGCCCCCCCGGGGAGCTGGTCATCGGCATCGGCGACGATGCGGCGGTCTGGCGCTGGGGCGACTCCTACGTCATCGCCACCACCGACACGCTGGTGGAGGGCGTCCACTTCCTACCGGGCCTCCACCCCTGGCACGACCTGGGCTGGAAGGCGCTGGCCGTCAACGTGAGCGACATCGCCGCCATGGGAGGGACGCCGCAGTTCGCCCTGGTGACGCTGGCCCTGCCCCCGACCATGCCCGTCCCCGCCTTGGACGAGCTTTACAAGGGGATGATGGAGTGCGCCCACACCTATGGGCTGACGGTGGCCGGCGGCGACGTGGTGCGCTCCGGCGAGACGGCGGTGACGGTGGCCCTCCTGGGAACCGCCCGGGTGGGACGGGACGGGACGCCCCTGCTCCTGCGTCGCGATGCTGCCCACCCTGGCCACGCCGTGGCGGTCACCGGCACCCTGGGAGACGCCGCCGCCGGCCTGCGCCTCCTCCGGGAGGGAACGGAGCGTGGGCATCCCTTGGTACAGGCACACCTGCGGCCCCGCCCGCCCCTGCGGGCGGGACAGATGGCCGCCCACGCCGCCATCCCCTGCGGCATGGACATCTCCGATGGCCTCCTGCAAGACCTGGGCCACATATGCCGGCGCAGCGGTGTCGGCATACGGGTGGAAGCGGCGGCCCTCCCCCTGAGCGACCACCTCCGCCGCGCCTTCCCCCGGGAGGCGCTGGAGCTGGCGTGCGCCGGCGGGGAAGACTACCAGCTCGTCCTCGTCGGCCCCAGGGAGACGCTGGCCGGCCTCGCTCCTGCCCTGGACGTCCCCCTGTCCTTCATCGGGGAGGCGGTGGAGGGCGAGGGCGTTCGCCTGGTGGACGAAGCGGGCCGGGAGACCACCCTCCGCCGCCCGGGCTGGGACCACCTGCGTCAGCCATGACCGGCCCCCTCGTCCTGGAGTCCCGCAGCCCCGCCCAGACCCGTCGGCTCGGGGAACGGCTCGCCCCACTGCTGCGGGTCGGTGACCTCGTCCTCCTCTCGGGGGAACTGGGCTCGGGCAAGACGGTGCTGGTGCAGGGGCTGGCGCGCGGGCTGGGGGTGGAGGAAGGCGTCAGCAGCAAGTCCTTCGTCCTGGTAGGGGAGTACCACGGCCGTCTCCCCCTATATCACGCCGACCTCTACCGCCTGGAGGCGCCGGAGGAGGCGGAGGAGCTGGGTCTGGAGGAGTGTCTGGAGAGGGGCGTCCTGGTGGTGGAGTGGCCGGAGCGGGCCTGGGAGATTCTCCCGCCCGATCATCTGCTAGTGCGCTTCCAAGTGACAGGGGAAAGGGAGCGACGCCTCCTCTTGGAGGCGGGCGGCCCCCGCGGCCGTGAGCTTCTGGCCGCCCTGGCGGGGCGCTCCGGCCGCGGGAGGAGACAGCGCATATGGAGCTCGCCATAGACACGGCGTCAGAGGTAGCCTCCCTGGCCCTGACAGAGCGAGGGGAGTTGAGGGCGGAGCTCTCCTGGCGCTGCCGGCGCAACCACACGGTGGAGCTCCTCCCCGCCCTGGACCGCCTCCTGGCCCAGGCGGGGGCGACGAAGGAAGACCTGGAGGCGGTCTTTGTCTGTCTCGGCCCTGGGGGTTACACTGGCCTGCGGGCCGGGGTGGCGACGGCCCAGGGGCTGGCCTACGCCTTGGGCATCGCCGCCCTGGGAGTGGGGCGCCTGGAGCTGGACGCCTATCCTCACCGGGGATGCGGGCGGCCGGTAGTGCCCGTCCACCGGGCGGGCCGGGGCGCCCTGGCCTGGGCGGCCTATTCGGCCGGGGAAGACGATGACCTGCGCCAGCTACTGGCGCCCCGCATCTCCAGCGCCGAGGCGCTGGCGCGGGAGGCCCCTGCCGGAGCGCTCTTCTGCGGCGAGGTGGACGAGGAGCTGGCCTGCCTGCTACGGGAGGCAACGGGGGCGCAGGCGGTGCTGGGCGCCGCCGGGCGGCGCCGCGCCGCCTACCTGGGGGAGCTGGGCTACCGGCGGCTGACGCGCCACGGCGGCGTGCCGCCGGCCTCCCTGCGCCCCCTCTATCTCAGGGAGCCGGCCGTAGGCCCCTCATCCAATTCCATGATTTGAGGTGAAAGATGAGCGGAGACGTCCAGCGGACCCTGGTCCTGATCAAGCCGGACGCCGTGCAGCGCGGCCTGGCCGGCGAGATCATCTCCCGCCTGGAGCGACGGGGACTGCGCATCGTCGCCCTGCGGATGCTGCAGGTGGACGAGGCGCTGGCCCACCGCCACTACGCCGAGCACCGCGAGAAGCCCTTCTTCCCTCAGCTCGTCCGCTTCATCACCTCCGCCCCCGTCATCGCCGCCGTTCTGGAGGGCCCCCATGCCGTGGAGGTGGTGCGCCAGAGTATGGGCGCCACCGACCCCAGGAAGGCCGCTCCCGGCACCATACGCGGGGACTTCGGACTCGACATAACATACAACCTGGTCCACGGGTCGGACTCGGAGGCCACCGCCCAGCGGGAGATCGCCCTCTTCTTCGGCGAGGACGAGATCATCTCCTATCGGCGGGACGTGGACCGCTGGGCCTTCGGTGACGAGGAGTGAGGAGGAGGTACCTATGCCAGACAAGGACGATCTGCGCCTCTCCCCCGAGGAGCTGCGGCTGACCATAGACCCGGAGCGCTTCCGCTTCCGCCGCACCGATGAGGTCTCCCCCCTGGACGAGTTCGTGGGCCAGGACAGGGCCATCAAGGCGCTGGAGTTCGGGCTGGCCATGGAGCGGCCCGGTTACAACATCTTCGTCAGCGGCCTCACCGGCACGGGACGCACCAGCGCCATCAAGGAGTACATCCAGCGGGCCATCGCTCGGCAGAAGCAACTGGGACAGCTCCGGCCCCCGGACGACTGGTGCTACGTCTACAACTTCCGTGAGCCAGACCGCCCCCGCGCCCTGCGGCTGCCGGCCGGCCAGGGGGCACGGCTGCGGGACGCCCTGGATGACCTACTGCGGGACGTGCGCACCGCCCTGCGGCGCGCCTTCTCCAGCGAGGAGTACGAGCAGCGCCGCCGCGAGCTCCTGGAGGAGGGGCAGCAGGAGGCCCAGCGGCTGATGGAAGCGACCCAGCAGGAGGCGGAGCAGGCGGGCTTCGCCCTACGCTTCTCCCCCATGGGCGTGGCCATCGTCCCCGTCATCGGCGGACGACCGGCGGGCCCCGAGGAGGTGGCCGCCCTCGACCCCCTCATGCGCCGCCAGATAGAGGAGCGGTACCGCCAGATAGCGGAGAAGGTGGGAGAGGTCACCGAGCGCATCCGGTCCATCGAGCGCGACGTCACCAACCGTCTGCGGGAGCTGGACCGCCAGGTGGCGCAGACGGCCGTCAACGGCCTCTTCAGCCACATCGTCAGGGAGTACGAGTCGCTGCCTCAGGTGGCCGCCTTCCTGGAGGAACTGCGCGAGTATACCCTGGCCCATGTCGACCTCTTTCGGGACAGGGAGGGTCAGGCGGGGCCCATGGCGCCCCCGCCCACGGGACGGCCCGGGGCGGAGTCCCCCACTGACCCCTTCCTGGCCTTCCGCTGTAACCTGCTGGTGGACAACTCCGGCGCCGAGGGGCCGCCCATCGTCATCGAGCTGAACCCCACCTGGGCCAACCTCTTCGGCCGCATCGAGCGGCGGACTCACATGGGCACCTACTACAGCGACCATACCCTCCTGCGTCCCGGCGCCGTCCACCGCGCCAACGGGGGCTACCTGGTCCTGGACATCAACGACCTGGCCACCAAGCCCGGCTCCTGGGAGGGGCTCAAGCGAGTCCTCCGCACGGGCGAGGCCCGTCTGGAGGACCCCCTCGAGCAGTTCGGCTTCATCATCCCGCAGGGGCTGCAGCCGGAGCCCATCCCCATCAGCATGAAGGTCATCCTCACCGGTGACCCCTTCGTCTACTTCCTCCTCTCCAACTACGACCCTGACTTCTGGGAGCTCTTCAAGGTCAAGGCCGACTTCGATACCCAGATCCCCCTCACCGACGTCAACCTGGAGGCCTATGCCCGCTTCGTCTCCACCTGCTGCCGGAGGGACGGCCTCCGCCCCTTCGACCGCTCCGCCGTGGCCAAGGTCATAGAGCATGCCAGCCGTATGGTGGAGAACCAGGAGAAGCTCTCCGCTCGCTTCGGCCAGCTCAGGGACATCCTGGTGGAGGCCGACTACTGGGCGGGCATGGCCGGCTCCCCGGAGGTGACGGCGGAGTACGTCCAGAAGGCCCTGCGGGAGAGGGTCTACCGTCTCAATCTGGTGGAAGAACGGGTGCGAGAGCTCATCGCCAAGGGCGTCATCATGGTGGAAGTGGAGGGCGAGGTGGTGGGCCAGGTCAACGGTCTGGCCGTCCTGGACATGGGCGACTTCCGCTTCGGCCGGCCCTCCCGCATCACTGCTCGTACCTTCCTGGGGCAGCGGGGCATCGTCAGCATCGAGCGGGAGTCCCAGCTCAGCGGACGCATCCACGACAAGGGCGTGCTGACGCTGGGCGGCTACCTGGGCTGGAAGTACGCCCAGGACAAGCCCCTCTCCATCTCCGCCAGCATCTCCTTCGAGCAGTCCTACGAGCCGGTGGAGGGCGACTCCGCCTCCCTGGCCGAGCTGTGCGCCATCCTCTCCAGCATCGCCCAGGTGCCCCTGCGCCAGGACCTGGCCATCACCGGCTCCGTCTCCCAGAAGGGTGAGGTGCAGCCGGTGGGCGGCGTCAACGAGAAGATAGAGGGCTTCTTCGAGGTCTGCCGGGTGCGCGGCCTCACCGGCCGGCAGGGCGTCATCATCCCCTCCCGCAACCGCAGGCACCTGGCCCTGCGGGAGGAGATGGTGGAGGCGGTGCGGCAGGGCCAGTTCCACATCTACGCCGTGGATACGGTTGACCAGGCCATAGAGCTGCTCACCGGCATGCCGGCAGGGGAACGCCAGCCGGACGGCTCCTACCCGGAGGGGAGCTTCAACGCCCTGGTGGACAGCCGCCTGCGGGAGATGAGCGAGGCGCTCCGCCGTCTCGGCCGGCCGCGGGAGGAGCCCCGCCCTGCCGAGGCCGTTCCCAGCGCCCAGGGCGATAAGCAAGCCGAGGAGGACGACGGCCCGCAGGACCCGCAGGAGGAGAAGGAAGGAGGCGAGCGGCCATGACCCAGGAGGCGCAGCACCGTTTCGTCCACGCCAACGGGATCCGGCTCCACTATGTAGAGGCCGGCCAGGGCTTCCCCGTCGTCCTCTGTCACGGCTTCCCCGAGCTCTGGTACTCCTGGCGCTACCAGATACCGGCCTTGGCTGCCGCTGGCCTGCGGGCTATTGCTCCCGACCTCCGCGGCTACGGCGAGTCCGACAGGCCGGACGAGATCGAGGCCTATGACATACACCACCTGGTGGGGGACGTGGTAGGGCTCCTGGACGCCCTGGGTCTGGAGCGGGCCGTCCTGGTGGGCCACGACTGGGGCGGCATCATCGTCTGGATGGTGGCCGCCATGCACCCGCAGCGGGTGGAGCGGGTGGTGAGCCTGGGCGTCCCCTTCAAGGGACGGCCGGGCTTCCCGCCCACCAGCGTCCTGCAGGACCGGGTGGACGCCGGCGACGAGACATTCCGCTACGTCCTGGTCTTTCAGCAGCCAGGGCGAGCGGAGCGCATCTTCGGCGAAGACCTGAGGGGACGTCTCCGCCGCCTTTACGAGGGGGTGGCCGCCCGCCCCGACTTCCTGAGCGAGGAGGACTTCAACGTCTACCTGGAGTCCTTCCGTCAGAACGGCCTCACCGGTCCCCTCAACTACTATCGCAACATAGACCTGAACTGGGAGACCACGCAGCACCTGGCGGACATCATGCTCCCTCACGCCTCTCTGCTCCTCATGGCCGATAAAGACCCGGTACTGCGCCCCTCTCTGGCCGAGGGGATGGAGCGCTGGGTGCCCCACCTGCGCAAAGAGTTCATCGCCGATTGCGGCCACTGGATACAGCAGGAGAGGCCGGAGGAGGTCAACCGCTTCCTCCTGGAGTTCCTGGGAGACCTGGCCCGCCGTCGCTAGGGCCGAGGCTGCCGGAGGGGGCGCCGGCCCACGGGGGCCAGACCGTCACCTTGTGGCCGCCCCGCCACTGCACCCAGACCACATCGTGCCCCACCTGCCGGCCGCTCCCCGGCTCCAGGGCGAAGTGGCCGAAGAAGGTGGTGCAACGCAGAGAGAGGGCCGCCCGCCATACCGCCTCCTCGTCCGTGGTGCCGGCCCGCTCCAGGCAATGGCCGGCGATGAGGCCGGCGGCAAACGCCTGGGCGGCGGTGTAGTCCGGTTCGGCGCCGCGGGCGACCAGCCGTCTCGCCACCTCCCGGGGCGGCGGCCCCATGTCCGGCTCCAGCGGGAGGGCAGGCTCCCACTGGCTGGGAGCCAGGAAGCCCTCGGCCTTCTCCCCCAGAGCGCGGCCGAAATCCGCCAGCGCGGCGGCCACCAGCCCGCAGGCGAGGGGCCGCCGCGGCAGCGCCAGTAGCGCCCGCGCCAGCGCCACGCCGTCCTCGAAGGGCGTGGCGGCCAGCAGTACGGGCGCATTCCCCGCCGTCCGGGCCAGGGAGGGTAGTTCCTCCGGCCGGTGGTAGGGAAGGACGACGGCCTCCAGGCCGGCCGCGGTGGCTGCCTGGAGGGCGCCCGCCGCGCACTCCCGTCCGAAACGTCCCTCCCGGTGGACGACGACCAGCGGCCCGCTGCCGCAGCCGAGGGCTCGGGCCAGGTCCGGGAAGGCCGTGAAGTAGCGCCAGGCGGGGGTCATGAGGCCTATCACCCGTCCCCCCACCTCGTGGGGGGAGTCGCTGGCACCGCCCTGGTTCCAGAGGAGGCGCCCCAGGGCAGCCGTCGCTCTGGCCGCCGCCAGGGCCAGGTCGCTCCCGTAGGGGCCTATGAGGACATGGGCGCCGTCGCCGGCCAGCCTCTCCATGTTGCGGGCGGCCAGCCCCGGCTGGCTGGCATCGTCCAGCCAGAGGAGGCGCAAGGGACGGCGGTCCCTACCCAGTCGTAGCGTCCTCTGACCCTCGGCCCAGGTCAGGAGCCCGGCCAGGGCCTGTCGTCCCTGCCGGGCATAGCGGCCGCTCAGGGACACGCTGATGCCGAAGAGGACGGGCGGGAAGCTACCAGCGTTCGTAGTGGACTAGCTCTTCCAGGGGCAGGCGGGGCTGTCCGCGATGGAGCGACTCCGCCGAGGCCGGCCGCCCGAAGGCGATAGCCATGGCTACCCGCCGGCCGCGCGGGAGGCCCAGGACGCGGCGAGCCCGCTCGGCCTCGTGCAGGACGAAGGGGCAGGAGGCCAGGCCCTCCGCCCAGGCAGCCAGCATCATGTTCTGGGCCGCGCGGCCCGCGTCGAAGTCGTTCCGCGGGCCGCCGGTGGGCACCACGATGACGACGATGAGGGGAGCGGCCGGCGTCCAGTCGGCGTAGTGGCCACAGCGGGCCACCGCCTCCTTCATCTCCTGCTCTCTCACCACGATGAAGCGACAGGGCTGACCGTTCTTGGAGCTGCCGGCCATCCTCCCCGCCTGGAGGATGCGGCGGAGGGCCTCCTCCGGCACGGGGTCAGGCGCGAACTGGCGCGAGTCCCGCTTGCTGACGATGAGACGGTAGGCGTCCATCTCCCCCTACTGGATGCGGACCACCGGCCGCGCCGACTGCCAGAGCCCCTCCAGGTCGTAGTAGGAGCGCTCATCCGGCGAGAAGATGTGGACGACGATGTCCCCCAGGTCCAGCAACACCCAGCCGGAGTCCGGCTCCCCCTCGCGGCCCAGGGCCGGCAGCCCCTCCCGCTCCAGCTCCTCCTCCAGAGCGGCCAGCAGGGCCTCTATCTGGCGCCGGGACTCTCCGGTGGCGATGAGGAAGAAGTCGGCGAAGGGAGCAACATCGCTGATGTCCAGTAGCAGGATGTCTGACGCCTGCTTCTCCGACAGCAGGTCCGCCAGCCTGCGGGCGAGGGCCGCCGTCCTGGGCTCCGCCGTCAACGCTCTCGGCGCTGCCTCCGCTGCCTTTTGTGGTCTGGGACAAGACATTATAACATGGTGGTGGAGATGGGCAGGAAGCGGGCCCTCGTGGCCATGTCCGGTGGCGTCGACTCCTCGGTGGCGGCGGCATTGCTGCTGGAGCGGGGGTACGACGTGATAGGGGTCACCATGCGCCTGTGGACACTGGAAGACCCCCTGGCCCCCCGTCATCACCGTCGCTGCTGCTCCGTGGAGGACACGGACGATGCCCGCGCCGCCGCCGATGTCCTGGGCATCCCCCACTACGTCCTCAACCTCGAGCGGCCCTTCCAGACCTTCGTGGTGGACTACTTCGTGGCGGAATACGAGCGGGGCCGCACGCCCAACCCCTGCCTGGCCTGCAACCGCCACATCAAGTTCGGCCCCCTGCTGGAGTATGCCCGGGCCGTGGGGGCGGACTGCATCGCCACCGGCCACTACGCCCGAATCCGCCAGGGGCGGGACGGCTACGAGCTGTGGCAGGCAGTGGACGCCCGCAAGGATCAGTCCTACGTCCTCTACATGCTGGGCCAGGCGGAGCTCTCCCGCGTCCTCTTTCCCGTGGGCGAGTACACCAAGGAGGAGGTGCGGGCCATGGCCCGCCGGCTGGGCCTGCCCAACGCCGACAAGCCGGACTCCGCCGACATCTGCTTCATCCCCGATGGCGACTACCGTCGCTTCGTGGCGGAGCGGGCCAGCAGCGCCCCCGGCGACATCGTCGACCGCCAGGGGAGGGTGCTCGGACGCCACCCGGGCATCGTCCACTTCACGGTGGGGCAGCGACGGGGCCTCCCAGCCCGCGGTGGCCAGCCCCCCCTCTACGTCCTGGAGATAGACGCCACCAGTAACGTCATAGTGGCCGGCCCCGAAGAGGAGCTCTACAGTGATACGGTGGAGTGCGAGGACGTCTCTTTCGTGGCCGGCCGCCCGCCCGATGGCGCCGTACCGGTGGAGGCCAAGGTGCGCTACCGCAGCCCGCCCGTGCCAGCCCTCCTGGCGGTCGAGGGAGGGCGTGCCGTCCTCCGCTTCGAACGGCCCCAGAGAGCGGTGACGCCGGGCCAGGCGGTGGTCTTCTACCAGGGACAGCGCGTGCTGGGGGGAGGCATCATCGCCACTGCCCGCCGTGCCGGGAGCCCGTAGTCTTCAGATAAGGGGCCCGACGTGCTATAATTGGCGCTACATCGCCCCTGACGTTCCCCTGGGAGGTGAGAGCCTGTGCCGGAGATCAACAACCTTCAAGACCTACGTGATCTCACCATCGTCGCCTTCACCATAGCGGGCACAGTCCTCTTCCTCCTCGGGATCATCGTCGCTCTGTTGCTGGTTCTGGTGCTCCTGAAGGTCCGCTCCACCGTTTCCTCCGTCAACCGCCTGGTGACGGCCAATCTGCCGTCGGCCCTTGAGAGCTTGCGGGAGACGGCGGACACGGTGCGGGGCACCACCTCCTTCCTCTCGGAGACGGTGGTGAGGCCGGTGGCCCGCGTCTACGGGATCATGGCGGCGGGCCGGCGCTTCGTCCGGGTGATGGCGCGCTTCCGTGGAGGCGCGCGCAGGAGGTAATGGAATGCGATTGCTGCTGGGCATCGCCCTGGGATTCGTCCTCGGGCTCTCCGGTTATCTGCTGTCCCGGGCCTCCAGCAGGGGGGAGGCCGGCGGTGGGGAGGGGCGTCCCGCCGCCGGCGGCGAGGGGGCGGCGCAGGAGTTGACCGCTCCCCTGCGACGGGCCGCCCACGAGGCGGTGGAGCAGGCCAGGCAGGCCTGGTCAGAGGCCCAGCAGGCGGCCCGCCAGGCCGAGCAGGAGATGCTGGCCCGCTACTACCGGCTGAGGCAGGCGCCAGCACGGGAGCGCCGCTGAGGCATGGCTGGCCCACCCTCCGAAGATGGGCCCTTAGCGGGGACGCCCCGTACTGGTCAGGCCATCCCTCCAGCGAGGGGCACGCCGCGGGGCGGCCGGCCTCTGGATGCCATAGGCATCGGCGCCGCCCTCCTGACCTGCTTCCTCTGGGGCTCCAACGGCGTGGTAGGGCGTATCGGGACCGCCGACATCCCGCCCTGGACGCTGGGCGCTCTGCGGGGCTGGGTGGGATTCCTCATCCTGGCGCTGGTGCTGCTCTGGCGCCGGCCCCGGCTACCGCGTAGCTGGGCCGCCTGGCAGCGAGCGGCCGCCATCGGCTTCCTGCAGACGGGGATACCCACCGGCCTCTTCTTCTGGGGCGTCCACCGCGTGGACGCCGGGCTGGCCATGGTGATGATGGCCACCCACCCCTTTTTCGTGGCCCTGATGCTGCAACGCTGGCCCGGAGGGGAGCGGCTCACCCGGGGCCGTCTGCTGGCCCTGGCGGCCGGCTTCGCCGGGGTGGGCCTGGTGGCCTACGCCAAGAGTGGCGCCTCCCTGGAGTTCCAGCCGGTGGCCCTGGCGGCCCTCCTCATGGCCTCCGCCTCCTGGGCCGCTGGCACTCTCCTGATGCGGCAGCCCGGCCCCGGCTGGCAGGACACCCACACCCTGGTGACCTGCCAGATGGTCTTCGCCTCTCTCATCATGACGGCGGTGGCCATCCCCGAATGGTGGGGCCCCGTGCGCTTCACGCCGGAGGCCGTCTTCAGCCTCTTCTACCTGGGGCTCTTCACCACGGCGGTGGCCTCCACCCTCTGGTTCTGGACGGTGCAGCGGCACGGCGCTAGCCGCATCAGCGTCTTCGTCTTCGGCATACCGGTTTCGGGCGTGCTGCTGGGGGCCATCGTTCTGGGGGAGCCCCTGCCGCCCCTCCTCTTCCCCGGTCTCCTCCTGGTGGCCGTCAGCCTGGTGCTGGTCAACCTGCCGGAGGCGGCCTGGCGGGGCCGGGGAGGGCGCGCCCTCGCCTTCCTGCGCCAGGGCGCGGAGTGACCCCGCGTCGCGGTCGCCACAAGGTACAGGCCCCGGGTTGCCCGGGGCCTGCTCATCTCTGCAGCGCTCGGCCGGGGGCGTCAGCGGCCCTGCCAGTGGGGCTGGCGCTTCTCTAGGAAGGCGCACATCCCCTCCTGGGCATCGGCGGCCAGGGCGTTGAGGGACATGACCTCCTGGGCGTAGGCGTAGGCCTGGTGCTGGGGCATCTCCATCTGGCGGTAGAAGGCCTGCTTGCCGATGCCGATGACGAAGGGGCTGGCAGCGACGATGCGTTCCGCCAGGGCGCGGGTCTCTTCGGCCAGGCGCTCCGCCGGCACGACGCGGTTGACGAGCCCGTACTGGAGGGCCTCCTGGGCGGAGATGGGCTCCCCGGTGAGGAGCATCTCCAGCGTCTTCTTGCGGGGCAGGTTGCGGCTCACCGCCACCATGGGCGTGGAGCAGAAGAGGCCGATGCGCACGCCCGGCGTGGCGAAGCGGGCGTCCTCCGCCGCCACGGCCAGGTCACAGGTGGCCACTAGCTGGCAGCCAGCGGCAGTGGCGATGCCGTGAACCTGGGCTATCACCGGCTGGGGGATGTTCTGGATGGTGTCCATCATGACGGTGCAGGTCTGGAAGAGCCTGCGGTAGAAGTTCACGTCCTGCCCCGTCATCTCGGCCAGGTCGTGGCCGGCGCAGAACGCTGGGCCGTTACCCCTGAGGACGATGACAGCGATATCGGGCCGCTCGCCCAAGCTGCGGAAGCAGTCTGTCAGCTCCTCCATATGTTCCATGGAGAGAGCGTTCCGCTTCTCGGGCCGGTTCATCGTGACGTAGGCGATGCGGCCGTCCGTCTCCACGAGGATGTTGCGGTAGACCCTCGTCTCGCTGGTCTGCATCGTCTCCCCTCCTGCTGCGTCCTTCAGAAGCGCTGGGGCTTCGGTGTCTCTATTTTGCCACATTTCGCTGTCGATCGCCTACGCTACTCGACACTGAGGCGCTTGCGCTCCCGGCGCCTCGCTGCCAGGCCGGCCCCGAGGTGGAGGGCCTCATGGGCAGCGGGTAGGGTCACGGTGGGATATGGCGGAGGGGGTGGGATTCGAACCCACGGTGCCCATGGTAAGGCACACGCGCTCTCCAGGCGCGCCCGTTCAGCCGCTCCGGCACCCCTCCGCTCCGGGGGCCAATAGCTATGTTAACGCATGGGACAGAGATTGGGGGACTGGGGCCGGCCTGGCTGCTTCAGGGGGAGCCGTAACGAGCAGCGAAGTGCTCCCGCACCATCAGGGCGAGGGCCGGTCCCGTCTGCGGCCGCCTAGAGCTTCCCCGCCAGAGAGGTGAGGAGCTGACGGGTGCGGACGAGGGACTCCCTGTCCTCATCGCCGGCCCGCATGGGCGCCGCCAGGAAATCGCTGACGCCCATGTCCCGTATGGCCCTGATCTGGCGCTCCACCTCGGCCTCGTTGCCGATGATGGAGACGTCCTGCGGGCCCTCCGCCCCCTCCATCTCCAGCATGCGGCGGTAGCTGGGGAACTCCATGTAGGACTGCAGGGCGCGGGCGGCCCGCTGACGGGTCGTCTCCGGATCGTCGGTGACGGCCACCGGGAAGCCAGCACAGATGCGGGGCTCTGGCCGGCCGGCGGCGGCCGCTGCTCTGCGTATCGTGGGTATCACGTGCTTCTCCAGCGTCCTGGGACCTACCATCCAGGTGATGGTGCCGTCCGCCACCTCGCCGGCCATGCGCAGCATGAGGGGCCCCAGGGCGGAGACGAGGATGGGCATGGGCGAGACCTCCGGCACCTGCACGGAGGCGTTGACGCGGAAGAACTCGCCCTGGAAGTTGACCCGCCCCTCGTGCACCAGCGAGCGCAGGACGGTGGTGTACTCCCGCATGAAGGCGGTAGCGCGGTCGTAGCTCAGGCCCCAGGCGCCTTCGACCACGACGCGGTGAGAGGGGCCGATGCCCAGGGAGAGACGGCCTCCCGTGGCCCCCTGGACCGTCAGCGCCTGCTGGGCCAGAAAGAAGGGGTGCCGTATGTGTACGGGCACCACCGAGGTACCCAGCTCCACCCGCTGGGTCCGCTGGCCGGCCATGGCCATGACGGTGAGGACATCCGGCCCGAAGAGCTGACCGAACCAGATGCTGTCGAACCCCTGCTCCTCCGCCTCGATGATGCGCTCCAGGACGCGCTGCACCGTCCCGACGCCCACCAGGAATATACCTATGCGCATTTTCCGTCCTCCGTTGGCAAACTGCGGCCGCTGCCCATGCTAAATAGGCGGGCCAGGCCGTGTCAACGAGCCGCCCTTGTCCCGGACGGGCGGCGGGGTCAGAATGTCCCCAGGAGAGATGGGCCGTCGATGATACTGCCCAGACAGGCGCGCAGCATCCTGACGGGGACGCTGGCTGGCCTCTACAGCGGTCTCTCCGGCGTGGGCGGCGGGGCCATCATGGTACCCCTGCTGGTGCGGCTCCTGGGGATGGACCAGCACCGCGCCCATGCCACCTCCCTGGCCGTCATCGTCCTCACAGCAGCCGCCGCCCTCCTGGGGTACGGCCTCCAGGACGCCGTCTCGTGGGAGCTGGTGCCGCCCCTGGCCGCCGGGGGGATGATAGGCGGCTACCTGGGGGCCCGTCTCATGCGACGGCTCTCAGAGCGGGCGCTGAGGCTGGGGTTCGGCCTCTTCATCCTCTCGGTCTGCATCGTCATGTTCCTGAGCGCCCGCTGAGGCTGGCTACCGGTGGAAGACCTGCTGCTGGAGGTGGTAATAGGCCTGGGGGCCGGGGTCCTGAGCGGTCTCCTGGGAGTGGGCGGCGGGGCCATCATGGTGCCCGCCATGGTCCTGCTCCTAGGCGTGGAGCAGCACCAGGCCCAGGGCGCCTCCCTGGCCGTCATCGCCCTGGTGGCCACCGTGGCCACCCTGACGAACCTGCGCGCCGGCTACGTCTCGCCCAGGCAGGTAGCCTGGATAGCGCTGCCCGCCATAGTGGCCGCCCTGGTGGGGAGCGGCGTCGCCGGGCTGCTGGATGAGGAGACCCTGCGCCGCATCTACGCCATCCTCCTGGGGATCATCGCCCTGCACACCATCGTCTCCGCCCTGCGCATGCCCCCGGCCAGGGAGCCGCTGACCATCCACCCGCCGGAATCGGACGGTCCCGAAGGCTAGTCCGGCTGGCGGCTTCGCAGGCGCACCTGGCGATAGAAGGAGTCCAGATAGCGCTGCCGCTGCCGCTCCTGGGTGACGTGCATGTAGATCTGGGTGCTGGTGGGAGTGGCATGGCCCAGCAGCTCCTGGACCACCCGCAGGTCGGCGCCACCGTCCAGCATGTGGGTGGCGAAGGTGTGGCGCAGGAGGTGGGGCCACACCCGCCGGTCGATGCCCGCCCGCTCGGCATATTTGTGGACGATGGCCTGCACGGAGCGCCCCGAGAGGCGGCGGCCGTCCCGGTTCAGGAAGAGGGCCGCCTCGCCAGGGTCGCGAGAGAGGCGGGACCGGCCCTGCCTCAGATACCGGCGCAGGGCCAGCCGGGCCGGCTCTCCAATGAGGACGACCCGCTCCCGGCCACCCTTACCCTTGACGCGGGCGGTCCCCTCGGCCAGATCGACATCGGCCAGATCCAGCCTGGTGACCTCGCTCAGGCGGACGCCGCAGGCGTAGAGGAGCTCCAGCAGGGCGCGATCCCTCAGATCCTGGGGCCCCTCTCCATCCGCCGCCTCGATGAGGCTGGTGACCGCCTCCAGCGGCAGGTAGGTGGGAAGGCGCCGCGGGCGCTTGGGCGGCCGCACCTCGGCCAGAGGGCTGGCCTCCAGGTGCCCCTGCTGGACCAGGAAGCGATAGAAAGAGCGAGCGGTGCTCACCTTACGAGCGACGCTGCCCGGCGCCGTCCCGGCCTGATGTAGGTGGGCCAGATAGCGACGGAACCCCTGCCGGTCCAGCTCCAGGGGGGCCACCCCCTCCCTCTCCAGGAAGGCGAAGAGATGGAGGAGGTCGGTCCGGTAGTTGCGCAGGGTGTAAGGGGAGAGATTGCGGGCCGCCTCCAGATAGCGGAGGTAGGCGTCCAGTAGCTCAGGAGCGTCCATCGCCGGCAGTGGCTGGCGCAGGCAGCGCCCCTCTCCACTGGCAGGCGGTGCAGCGGACGCCCTGGCGACCGTCGGCCACCAGAAGGCCGCCGCACTGAGGACAGGGCTCCGCCTGGGGACGCTGCCACACTGTGAAGGTGCACTCCGGATAGCGAGAGCAGCCGAAGAAGGTGCGGCCACGACGGGAACGGCGCTCCACCAGCTCCCCCTCCTGGCATTCGGGACAGCGGACGCCAGTGCCCACCAGCAGTGGTCGTGTCCCCTTGCACTCCGGGTAGCGGGAGCAGGCCAGGAAGGGGCCGTAGCGGCCCGTCTTGGCCACCATTGGCGCCCCGCACTGGGGGCACTCCTCGTCGGCGGGGGCGGCGACGGCCTCGTCGCCCTCTAGGGGGCGGGCATGGCGGCATTCGGGGAAGCCGGAGCAGGAAAGAAAGCGGCCCCGTCGCCCCCAGCGAACCACCATTGGCCGGCCGCAGAGCTCACAGGTCTGGTCAGTGGCCTCCGTAGCCTTGGGGGCGTGCTCGGCACGGGCCAGGGCCTCCTCCAGCGGCCGGTAGCAATCGCCGACGACGGGCTGCCAGGGGCGTTCCCCGCGGGCTATCTCGTCTAGCCGGTCTTCCATCTCCGCCGTGAACCCCACGTCCACGAAGTCCGGGAAGTACTGGACCAGGAGGTCATTCACCAGACGCCCCAGGGCGGTGGGCCGGAGCTGACGTCCCTCCCGTTCGGCGTAGCCCCGCTCCAGCAGGGTGGAGATGATGACGGCGTAAGTGCTGGGCCGGCCGATGCCCTTCTCCTCCAGGGTGCGGACGAGAGTGGCCTCGCTGTAGCGGCGGGGTGGCTCGGTGAAGTGCTGCTTGGGCAGCAGGTCACGAAGCTGGAGGGTGTCGCCCGGGGCCAGCTCCGGCAGCGCCCCCGCCTGCTCCTCTTCAGCCTCGTCGTCCGTTCCCTCGATGTAGAGCTGACGGTAGCCGGGGAAGACGAGGACGGAGCTGCTGGCCCGCAGCAGGAAAGAGTCCCCCGCTGGCGGAACGGCGACGATCTCGGCCGTCCGCATCTCGTACTGGGCGTCCGCCATCTGGCAGGCGAGCATGCGCTGCCAGATGAGGGTATAGAGGCGGTACTGGTCCTCGCTGAGGTACTGCCTGATGGCATCGGGCTCCCGCCTCACGGAGGTGGGGCGGATCGCTTCGTGGGCCTCCTGGGCGTTCTTCACCTTGGTCTTGAATTCACGGGGGGCCGGCGGCAGGTACTCCTTGCCGAAGCGGAAGCGGATATACTCCCGCGCCTCCGCCTTAGCACTGGCGGCCAGGTGGACAGAGTCCGTGCGCATATAGGTGATGAGGCCCACCTCGCCCTCCGCCCCCAGGCGGATGCCCTCGTATAGCTGCTGGGCGATGACCATGGTCTTCTGGGCGGGGAAGCCCAGCCGCCGCGCTGCCTCCTGCTGGAGGGTGCTGGTGGTGAAGGGTGGGGGCGGCCGGCGAGCCTGCTGCTTGCGGTCGAAGGAGGCCACCCGGTAGGTGGCGGAGCGGAGGAGGGCCACCAGCCGCTGCGCCTCCGTCTCGTTGGGTATCTCCAGCTTGCCCCGCTTGCCATGGTAGCCCATCAGCCGGGCGAGAAACTCGGCGTCCTCCCTGGCCAAGAGGACGTCTATGGTCCAGTACTCCTGGGGGACGAAGGCCTCTATCTCTCGCTCCCGCTCTACCAGGAGCCGCAGCGCCACCGACTGCACCCGCCCGGCGGAGAGGCCCCGCTTCACCTTCCGCCACAGGAAGGGGCTGAGGCGGTAGCCCAGTAGACGGTCCAGGATGCGGCGGGCCTGCTGGGCTTCCACCAGCCGCAGGTCTATCTCCCGCGGACTGCGGAAGGCCTCCTGCACCGCCTGGGGGGTGATCTCGTGGAAGACGACGCGCCGGTAGGGGCGGCCGCGGATCTCGGCCGCCTCCAGCAGGTGCCAGGCGATGGCCTCACCCTCGCGGTCGGGGTCGGTGGCTAGGTAGACGGTGCGGGCCCGCTGGGCCGCCTCCCGTATTTTCTTCACCGCCTGCCGCTTCTCCGGCGGGATGATGTAGCGGGGGAGGAAGCCGTTCTCCACGTCCACCCCCAGCTCGCGCTTGGGCAGGTCTCTCACGTGGCCGATGGAGGCCAGCACCTCATAGCCCCGCCCCAGTATGTTGGCGATGGTGCGGGCCTTGGCCGGCGACTCCACTACCACCAGGTCCCGGTTGCCGTCTCTAGCCACTTTTACCTCCCACCACCGTCGGGTGGGCCCTCACGTAGGTCATGGGGCCCACCTGCTTCACCAGCCCCTTCAGTTCTAGGATAGCGAGGGCGCTGCTCACCGTCGCTATGGGCAGGCCGCTCCTCTGGCACACCTCGTCTATATGAACGGGCTCGCGTGAGATGTGACGCAGCAGGGCATCGTCCGTGTCGTCACCGTCAGCCGGGGGCGGCAGGGGCGCCTGCTGGGGCACCAGGCCCAGATTCAGCTCCTCCAGGATGTCTTCCACCTGCTGCACCAGCTTGGCCCCCTCCTGGATGAGGGCGTGGGTGCCCCGGCTCTGGGGGGCGTAGATGCTCCCCGGGACGGCGAAGACGTCACGGTTCTGTTCCACGGCCAGACGAGCAGTGATGAGGGCGCCGCTGGTGATGTCCGCCTCCACCACAAGGACGCCCAGGCTCAGACCGGACATGATGCGGTTACGCCGGGGGAAATAGTCGCCGCGGGGCTGCGTCCCCAGGGGATAGTCGCTCACCAGGGCGCCCTGCTCCATGACCTGCCGCGCCAGGCCGGCGTGCTCCGGCGGGTATACCATGTCCAGGCCGCAGGCGAGGACGGCCAGGGTGCGACCGCCCGCCTCCAGGGCCGCCCGGTGGGCCACGGCGTCTATCCCCCGGGCGAGGCCGCTGACCACGGTGACCCCGCTCCTGGCCAGCCCGGCCGCCATCTCCTCTGCCACCTGACGGCCGTAGGGAGTGGGCCGGCGCGTCCCCACCACGGCCACCGCCACCTCGTCAGCCGGAGTGAGCTGGCCCCGCACGTAGAGCACGGGGGGCAGGTCATAGATCTCCCTCAGGAGGCGCGGGTAGTCGGTGTCGTGCCAGGTGAGGGCCTGTACCCCGTACCGCTCCAGACGCTCCATCTCAGCATCGGGCGAGATGCTCTCTCGGTGTTGCAGGATGGCCCCTACGACGCGCCCGTCCAGGCCGGCCGCCCTCAGCTCCGAGCCGCTGGCCCGCCAGGCCGCCTGCATACTGCCGAAGTGTCGCTCCAGCAACTGGTGCCGCACCCGGCCGATGCCGGGTATGCGGCTGAAAGCGACCCAGTACTTCAGGTCTTCCCTCATAGCTGTGGCCCTATATTCTAGCGGACGATGCGGCAGAGACAAGCGCCGTCCTGGCGGGGCCTATTCGGCTGGAGAGGGAGGAAGGCGGCCCACGTAAACCTTTTTGATACGCCGCCCCAGCACGGAGAGGACGCGTAGCAGGAGTCCGTCCACCCGCACCTCGTCGCCCACGTTGGGCACCTTGCCCAGGTGATGATAGATGAAGCCACCCACCGTCTCGAACTCGTCGCTCTCGATCCGCACGCCGAAGAGCTCGTTCAACACCTCGGTGCTGACGCGGGCGTCCAGGACTGCCTCATCGTCGCTGAGGCGCTGCACCCGCTCCTCCTCCGTGTCGAACTCGTCGACGATCTCGCCCACTACCTCCTCCACCAGGTCTTCTATGGTGACCAAGCCGGCGGTGCCGCCGTACTCGTCCACCACGATGGCCATGGAGACGCGGGCCCGTCGCATCTCCGCCAGGAGGTCGCTCACCCGCTTGGTGTCGGGCACGAAGTAGGCGGGCCTGATTATCTCCCGCAGGCTGGCCGGCCGGCTGCCGTTGACCAGGTGCCTGAGCACCTCGCGGGCGTGGACGATACCGATGACGTTGTCGATGGTCTCCTCGTAGACGGGGAGACGGCTATAGCCCTTCTCCACTATGGTGCGGGCCACCTCGTCGAAGCTGGCGTCGGCCTCCACGGCCACGATGTCCACCCGGGGCACCATGACATCCCACACCGTGGTATCCCGCAGCTCCATGACCGCCTGGATCATGGCCAGCTCTGTGCTACCGGTGGCTGCCTCCGCCTCCTCGAGAGAAGGGTGAGGGCCGGCGCCCTCGGCTGTCGTCTGGGCGCCGGCGCTGGCCTGCCAGCGAGAGCGCAGGGCGCCGAGGAGGGCGGCCACGGTCCGTCCCGCCGCGCTGGTGGCCATCCGGGGCGCGGCCCGGCGGGCCAGCCACTGGACGGCCAGGGCACCCAGGAAGGCAGCGCCCAGCCCGCCGGCCCAGGAGGCGAGGCCGTTGCCCCACACCGCCTGGAAGAGGGAGATGGCCGCCGCCACCGCCAGCACCAACAAAAGCGTCTGCACCACCAAGAGGGAGACCTGGCCGCCGGACCAGTCGCCGCCGCGGCTGGCCTGGGGGATGAGCATCTCCAGTCGCTTCAGGGGGAGGCTGCCCAGGGAGAGGCCGGGCGCTGGCCCTGCCCGGTAGGCCGCCACCAGCCCGAGGGCGAGAAGACTCAGTATAAGGATGACCAGGCTCGGCCAGTTACTGCTGTCCACCTTGTGCTTCTGTGCCGGCCTTCTTCAGGGGGCGGGCCGGCACGCCTACCACTACCGCCCCGGCTGGCACGTCCCTGGTCACCACGGAGCCAGCCCCGGTAGCAGCGCCTGCTCCTATCCGCACCGGCGCCACCAGCATGGTGCCGCTGCCGATGAACGCTCCGTCCTCGATGACCGTCTGGTGCTTCTCTTTGCCGTCGAAGTTGCAGGTCACGGTGCCCGCGCCGATGTTGACGTTGGCCCCCACCTGAGCGTCCCCCACGTAGCTGAAGTGGTTCACCAGGCTCTGCCGGCCCAGGCGAGAGTTCTTCACCTCGGCGTAGTTGCCCACCCGCACCCCCTCTTCCAGGTGGGCGCCCGGGCGCAGGTGACTGAAGGGCCCCACCTGTACGCCCTTCTCCAGCACCGCCTCCTCCACCACGGAGGCGATCACGCGGCAGCCTTCACCGATGCGACTGTCCACGATGACGCTGTTGGGGCCGATCTCGCACCCGGGGCCGATGACGGTGCGGCCGTTGATGGTGGTGTTGGGCCGCACCACCGTCCCCTCGCCGATGCTGACGCCGGGCCCTATGTATGTGGTCAGAGGGTCTTCTATTGTTACGCCAGCGGCGATGAGCTGGGCGCAGACCTGCAGCCGCTCCTCGGCGGCACGCAGGAGGCGTCGCCATTCGGCACTGAGGGAGTTCTTCAGAAGACTACCCCGGGCAGGCTTCTCGGCCATGGTGGACACCTCGCTGCGGTTCAGGGGCGGGCTGCGCCAGGCACTGGGAGGCTGCTCGGCGCTGGACGGGGAGAGGACAGACCTGTTACGTCCTCTCGTTCTGGAGGTTCGGTCTTATGCCCGCTTAAGGCCTGTTCGTTCAACTCTGACCATCGGCGGCTGCTGGCACAACCACCAAGGCTTACTGTAAGTGCCTTCGCTCCATCCGTCAAGGAGGCGCCTCCCTAGGGCTATGGACGCCTCCATGCTATAATCCGGGCCGCGATGAACTCGTCCCGGATTCGGGAATCCTTCCTGCGCTTCTTCGAAGAGAGGGGACACCAGCGGCTCCCCAGCGCCCCTCTGGTGCCCGTGGGAGACCCTACCCTCCTCTTCACCAGCGCCGGGATGGTGCCCTTCAAGCCCTACTTCATGGGGCAGGCCAGCCCTCCCCACCCCCGCCTGACCACGGTGCAGAAGTGCTTCCGCACCACGGACATAGACTCCGTGGGGGACACCTCCCACCTCACCTTCTTCGAGATGCTGGGCAACTTCTCCATCGGCGACTACTTCAAGGCGGAGGCCATCGCCTGGGCCTGGGAGTACGTGACGCGGGTGCTGGGGCTGGAGGAGGGCCGCCTCTGGACCGCCGTCTACCTGGACGATGACGAGGCCTTCCAGCTCTGGCGCAAGGTGGGCGTCCCCGCCCAGCGCATCATGCGCTACGGGGAGGAGCACAACTTCTGGTACTCCGGCCCCGTGGGCCCCTGCGGCCCCTGCTCCGAGATCCACTACGACTTCGGCGAGGCCTTCGGCTGCGGCCCCCAATGCGAGCCGGCCCATGACTGCGGCCGCTTCCTGGAGGTCTGGAACCTGGTCTTCATGACCTACTTCCGCCAGGCTGATGGCTCTTACACGCCCCTTCCCCGCAAGAACATCGACACCGGCGCCGGGCTGGAGCGGCTCACCTCTGTCCTCCTCTTCCAGAGCGGAGAGTGGGAGCGCTCCCGGCGCCCCAGCGTCTACGACACCGACCTCTTCCGGCCTATCATCCGCCGCGTGGAGGAGCTGAGCGGCCGCCGTTACGGCGCCGACCCGGACACCGACCGCGCCATCCGTATCGTAGCCGAGCACGGGCGGGCGGTGACCTTCCTGGTGGGGGACGAGCGCACCCCGGTAGTCCCCTCCAACGAGGAGCGAGGCTATGTGGTGCGGCGCGTCCTGCGACGGGCCGTCTACTTCGGCTACCGTTTCCTGGACCTGCGCGAGCCCTTCCTGACGCAGGTAGCGAACGCCGTCATCGACCATATGGGGAGCGTCTACCCGGAGCTGGAGCGGCAACGGGAGTTCGTCCTGCGCACCGTGGGCCAGGAGGAGGAACGCTTCCAGTACACGCTCCAAAGGGGGCTGGAACTCCTGGAAGAGCGGCTGGCCGCTGCCCCTGACGTCCTGCCCGCCCAGGACGTCTTCGAGCTCCATGACACCTACGGCTTCCCGGCCGAGCTGACGCGTGAGATCGCCCGCGAGCGGGGGCTGGCGGTGGACGAAGAGGGCTTCCAACGCCTGATGGAGGAGCAGCGGGAGCGGGCCCGCGCCGCCGCCCGGACGGCCGAGGGGGTGGCCTCCGCCGCCCTCTACGCCTCTCTCGCTGACCAGGAGACGGTCTTCCTGGGATACGAGACGCTGGAGGCAGAGGCCCGCGTGGTGGCCCTGCTGAAGGCCAGCGACGGCGGCCTCCAGGCGGTGGACCGGCTCCAGGCCCCCGCCCGGGTGGAGCTGGTGCTGGATCGCACCCCCTTCTATCCCGAAGGCGGCGGCCAGGTGGGGGACCGGGGGGAGATCGTCGGGCCCCAGGGTCGGATGGTGGTGGAAGACACGCAGCGGGTGGCGGAGCGGGCCATCGTCCACCGCGGCCGCCTGGTGGAGGGCTCCCTCGCCGCCGGCGAGCGGGTGCGGGCGCAGGTGGACCGCCAACACCGTGAGGACACCATGCGCAACCACACCGGCACCCACCTCCTGCACGCCGCCCTGCGACAGGTGCTGGGGCCCCACGTCCGTCAGGCGGGCTCCCTGGTGGCGCCGGACCGCCTCCGCTTCGACTTCACCTATCACCAGGCCCTCAGCGCCGAGGAGCTGGCCCTGGTGGAGGCCCTGGTGAACAAGAAGATACGGGAGAACCTGCCGGTGGAGGTGCGCTACACCACCTTCCAGAGGGCCATGGAGGAGGGCGTCCTCGCCTTCTTCGGCGAGAAGTACGGCGAGGAGGTGCGGGTGGTGGAGATAGACTCCGTGGCCCCCCGCTTCAGCGCCGAGCTCTGCGGCGGCACCCATTGCCACCGCACCGGCGACATCGGCTGCCTGGTCATCGTCGACGAGAGCTCCATCGCCGCCGGCATCCGCCGTATCGAGGCCCTCACTGGCCGGGGTGCCATAGAGTACATCCGCCGCACCCTGGACGACCTGGAGGCGCTGGCGCGGCGCCTGGGCACCTCGCGGGAGGGGCTAGCGGGCCGCCTGGAGGCCCTCCTGGAGGAGCAGGACGCCCTGCGCCGGCGCATCCGTGAGCTGGAGCGGGGCCTGGCGGCTGGCTCCCGCCTGGAGGCGCTCCTGGGTCAGGCCACCCAGGTGGACGGCGTCCGACTGGTGGTAGGACAGGTAGAGGCCCCCAGCATGGACGCCCTCCGCTACCTGGGCGACGCCGTGCGCCAGCGGCTCAGCTCCGGCGTCGCCGTCCTGGGGGCTGTCATCGAAGGGCGGCCCGCCTTCCTGGCCGTGGTCACTCAGGACCTGACGGACCGCCTCCACGGGGGCGAGCTGGCCAGGCAGGTGGCGGCGGTGGCCGGCGGTGGCGGCGGTGGACGTCCAGACCTGGGACAGGGCGGGGGCAAGGACGCCGCCAAGCTGGCGGAGGCCCTGGCCCTGGCACCTGAGATCGTCCACAGGATGTTGAGAAGGGGCGATGAGGCCAGAGGGTGAGGCGACCCCGGCCCCTCTCCCCACCCACCAAGTGACGCGGTGCGAGTCCTAGCCATAGACATAGGTGAACGACGCATCGGTGTCGCCATAGCCGACGCCAGGGCCCCGGTGGCCATACCCCTGGAGACGGTGGAGGCCGGGCCAGACCCCGTAGAGACGGTGATGCGCCTGGTAGAGCGTCACCAGGCGGATATGCTGCTGGTAGGTCTGCCCATATCCCTCACCGGCGCCCTGGGCCCCCAGGGGCAGCGGGTAATGGCCCTGGTGGAGGAGCTATCGGGACGACTGTCCATACCGGTGGAGACCTGGGACGAGCGCCTCAGCACCGTGGAGGCAGAGCGACGCCTGGGCCGCGCCTCCCCCAAGGAGCGCCGGGACGCCCTGGCCGCCGCCATCGTCCTGCAGGCCTTTCTTGATTCCTGGCGGGGCGCCGGGGGTTGAATGGGGAGAGTCGTGGGCCTCCTGGCCCTCGCGCTGGCCCTGGGCCTGATGGCCCTCGCCGCCTGGCAGGTCTACGAAAGCCCAAACGCCCTGAGCGACCGGCCCGGCGCCGGCCCCACGCCCCCTGCTACCGAGAGTAGTAGCCTGCTGGTGGACGTCCGCAGGGGCGAGACGGCCGGCGAGATCGGCCAGAGGCTGGAGGAGATGGGCATCATCGACAGCGCCCTCCACTTCCGCATACTGGTGAGCCTCCTGGGCTACGACGGCCTCCTCCAGGCCGGCACCTACGAGTTCAGTCCCAACACCTCCGTCCTCACGGCCGTCCAGCGTATCCGCCACGGGAGGCTCGCCACCCACACCCTGGTGCTCATCGAAGGGTGGCGCCTCTCCCAGACCGCCCGGGCAGTGGAAGAGCTGGGCATCGCCACCGCCGAGCAGTTCCAGGCCACAGCGGTGGCTGGCCGCTACTACGATGCCTTCCCCTTCCTCCGCCCCCTCCCGCCGGAGGCGCCCCTGGAAGGCTACCTCTTCCCCGCCACCTACACCTTCCCCCGCAATGTGGCCGTGGAGGAGGTGGTGAGGGCCATGCTGGCCAAGCTGGACGAGACCTTCACCCCGGAGCTGCGGCAGGAAGCGGAGCGGCAAGGGCTCAACATGCACCAGGTGCTCACCATAGCGTCTATCGTGGAACGGGAGGCGAGGCTGCCCGAAGAGCGGCCCGTCATCGCCCAGGTCTTCCTGAAGCGCCTGCGCCTGGGCATTCCTCTGGAGGCCGACCCCACCGTGCAGTATGCCCTGGGCCTGGACGAGCGCAGTGTGGCGCAGCACGGGTTCTGGAAGGCCCCCCTCACCCTCCAAGACCTTGAGGTGGACTCGCCCTATAATACTTACAGGAACCAGGGTCTGCCGCCGGGCCCCATAGCCAGCCCGGGGCTGGACTCGATAGTGGCCGTGGTCCGGCCCGCCGGCACCAACTACCTTTACTTCGTGGCCCGGCCGGACGGCAGCCACGCCTTCGCCGAGACCCTGGAGGAGCACCTGCGCAACGTCCAGATGTACCGGGACTAGTCCCGGGCGAACGGAGCAGAGATGACGAAGCGATTGGGAGTCATCGGCTACCCGCTGGGGCACAGCCTCTCCCCGGTGTTCCAGCAGGCAGCGCTGGACGCCCTGGGCATCGACGCCCGCTACGAGCGGTGGGAGACGCCCCCGGAGCGGCTGCCGGAGGTGGTGGCCTCCCTGCGCCAGGCCGACTGCCTAGGCGCCAACGTCACCGTCCCCTACAAGGAGGCCGTCATCCCCCTCCTGGACGAGCTGGAAGAGGTGGCCCGTCAGGCCGGTGCGGTCAACACCATCGTCAACCGGGGCGGCCGCCTGAGCGGCCACAACACGGACGTGGCCGGATTCCTGCAGGCCCTGCACTCCGTAGGCTTCCAGCCGCGCGGCTGCGCCGCCCTGGTGCTGGGGGCGGGAGGGGCCGCCCGCGCCGTGGTACTGGCTCTCCTGCGAGAGAGGGCCGCCTGGGTCACCGTCACCAACCGCACCTATCATCGCGCCTTCCGACTGGTGGAGGAGCTGCGCCCCCTGGCCGGCCGCACCGTCCTCACCTCCATACCCATGACCTTCATCGCCCTGCACCAGGCCAACATCGGCTGGGACCTCATCGTCAACTGCACCGTCCTGGGGATGCCGGGCACGGTGGACGAGAACAAGTCCCCCCTGCCTGCTGAGTTCATCCCCGAGGACGCCCTGGTCTTCGACCTGGTGTACGGGCCGCGGCCCACCAAGCTGCTGCAGGACGCGGCGGCGCGGGGAGCCCGCACCCTGGACGGCCTTCCCATGCTGGTCTACCAGGGGGCGGAGTCCTTCCGCCTGTGGACGGGACTGGAGCCACCACTGGAGGCGATGATGCAGGCCGCCCGCCAGGCCCTCCAGCCGGTGGGCGCCCAGGGCGGCCCCTAGCCCATGGAGTGGGCTCTCCTCGGCCTGGGCATCGTCTTCGCCTTCTTCTCCTGGGTGATAATCCAGGGGACCAGGGCCGCCCTAGCCTGGCGACGAGCCATCGCCGCCGGTGATGTCGACATAATCCGACAGGTGGTGGAGGAGACCCTGGGCTCCTGGCGTTCTATGAAGCGGCCCAAGGAGGTGCCGCCTAACGTCTGGCGGGGCATCCAGGGGATGCAACTGGTCTCGGTGGACGCCCAGCACATACGGGCCAGCCTCACCGCCGAGGGGGAATACCGCCTGGAGGGCGGACGCTGGGTGGAGACGGCCAGCCCGCTGGAGGAGGGCTTCGCCATAGCGGCCAAGGCGCTGGAGATGCTGCTGTACGATATCCCCAACGTGCGGCTCCCCTGGGTGCAGGTGGACGTCTACACCAGCTTCCGCGACGCCAGCGGCCACGCCAGCCGCCAGTGCATCCTGAGCACGGTAGCCCGACGGGAGATCGCCCGCAACGTGGACTGGGACAACTGGTCCGCCCGGGAGATAGTGGACTACCTGGGCGGGCGCTACCACCTAGACGAGGCCGGTCAGCCCCGGCCGGTGGAGCCGGAGGTGCTGCCCATCGTCGCCCGCAGGGAGCCAGAGGGGAAGGCCCCGTGACGACGCTGCGCTTCCTGACCGCCGGGGAGTCCCACGGCCAGGCCCTGGTGACTATCGTGGAGGGGCTTCCGGCCGGCCTCCCCCTGACGGCCGACTACATAGACCGCGACCTGCGCCGACGCCAGGGCGGCTACGGCCGCAGCCGGCGCCAGCAGATAGAGGAAGACCACGCCGAGATCCTCTCCGGCGTCCGTCATGGCCGTACTCTGGGCAGCCCCCTCTCCCTCCTGGTCCGCAACCGCGTCTGGGAGGACTGGAAGGAGGTCATGCAGGTAGAGCCCTATCAGGGGGAGGCCAGGAAGCTCACCCGCCTGCGCCCCGGCCACGCCGACCTGGTGGGGGCCATGAAGTATGGCTTCGACGATGCCCGCAACGTGCTGGAGCGGGCCTCGGCCCGGGAGACGGCCGCCCGGGTGGCTGTGGGCGCCGTCTGCCGGCGTTTGCTGGAGGAGTTCGGCATCGCTGTCCACAGCCACACGGTGGCCATCGGCGATGTGGAGGCCGCCTGTCAGGGCGAGCCGGACTGGGAGACGGTGGAGGCCTCGCCCGTCCGTTGCGCCGACCCGGCGGCCGCCCAGCGTATGATGGAGGCCATAGACGCCGCTCGCGAGGCCGGCGACACTCTGGGCGGCATATTCGAGGTCTGGGCCACCGGGGTCCCCATCGGCCTGGGCTCCCACGTCCACTGGGACCGCAAGCTGGACGGTCGCCTGGCCCAGGCGGTGATGAGCGTCCACGCTGTGAAGGGAGTGGAGATAGGGGGCGGCTTCGCCCTGGCCCGCTCCCCGGGCTCCCGGGCCCACGATGTCATCCTGCCCCCGTCGGAGTGGGGTGGCCGCCCCTGGCGGCGGGCCACCAACCGCGCCGGCGGCGTCGAGGGGGGCGTCAGCAACGGCGAGCCCATCGTCCTGCGAGGGGCGCTGAAGCCCATCGCCACCCTCTCCAATCCGTTGCCATCGGTGGACCTGCTGACGGGCCAGACGGTGCAGGCCCACTATGAGCGCTCCGATGTCTGCACCGTCCCCGCCGCTGGCGTCATTGCGGAGGCGATGGTGTGCATCGTCCTGGCCCAGGCTCTGCTGGAGAAGTTCGGCGGCGATTCCCTGGCGGAGACGAAGCGGAACTACGACGCCTACCTGGAGACCATCGGCCCGCGGGGCGGGGAGGGCTGAGGTGATGGAGCGGGCCAGCCGCATCTTCCTGGTGGGCTTCTCCGGCAGCGGCAAGAGCACCGTCGCCGCCCTGGTGGCCCGCCAGCTGGGCTGGCAGGCCATCGACACCGACGCCATGGTGGAAGGCATGGCCGGCCTCCCCATACCCACCATATTCCGTCGCTGGGGGGAGGCCCGCTTCCGCGAGCTGGAATCGGAGGCGCTGCGCAAGGCCTGTCAGCGTGAGCGGGTGGTGGTAGCCACCGGGGGCGGCATCCTTCTGCGGCCTCTCAACCGCCTCGTCATGTTCGATGACGGCTTCGTCGTCTGCCTGGAGGCACGGCCAGAGACCCTCCTCGCCCGTCTCAGCGCCGCCGAGGTCAACTACCGCCCGCTGCTGGCCTCGGCCGATCCCCTGCAGCGCGTCCGGTCCCTCAAGGCAGAGCGTGTCGACTACTACCGTCTCGCTGACTTCACCGTCCACACCGATGCCCTCTCCCCGGAGGAGGTGGCACAGGAGGTGGTGCGGGCCTGGGAGCGGCTGTCCGCGGCCGCCCTCCAGGACAGGCGCCGCCTCTGGCGGGCCGTGGAGGGCCCTCAGCCCGACTGGCCAGGTGCCACCTGCGTCGTGAGGGCGGCCAGCGGCAGCTACCCTGTCTACGTCGAATGGGACGCCCTGGACCGCCTGGGGGAGCGACTGCTGGAGGCCGGCCTGAGTGGACGCGCTTTCCTAGTGAGCGACGCCGCTGTCCTGCCCCTCCATGGCGAGCGCGCCCTGGCGTCGCTGCGAAGGTCCGGCCTGGAGGCCCGGGCCTACACCTTTCCGTCCGGGGAGGCGAGCAAGACGCTGGAGACGGCCACCACCATCTACGATTGGCTCATACAGGAAAGGGCGGAGCGGGGGGACACGGTGGTGGCCCTGGGGGGCGGCGTGGTCACCGACCTGGCAGGCTTCGTGGCCGCCACCTACGCCCGCGGCCTCCCCCTGGCCCACGTCCCCACCAGCCTCCTGGCCATGACCGATGCTGCCATTGGCGGGAAGGTGGCCGTCAACCACCCGCGGGCCAAGAACATGGTCGGCGCCTTCTACCAGCCCCGTCTGGTGCTGGCCGATATCTCCACCCTGATCACCCTCCCCCAGCGAGAGCTGGCGGCCGGCTGGGCGGAGACCTTGAAGCACGCCCTCATCGCCGATGAAGGGCTTCTCGCCCTCCTGGAGGAGCAGGCGGAGGCTATACAGTCCCTGGACCCGGCGGTGGCCACCCGGGTGATAGGCCGCAGCATGGCCATCAAGGCAGCGGTAGTGAGCGAGGACGAGCGAGAGGAGTCCGGCCGCCGCACCATTCTCAACTATGGTCACACCGTCGGCCATGCCATAGAGGCCGCCGGCGGCTACTCGCGCTACCTGCACGGCGAGGCCGTCGCCATCGGTATGATGGCCGCCGCCGAGATCGGCCGGCGGCTGGGTATCACGCCGCCTGCCCTGGTGGAGCGCCAGCGCCGTCTCATCGAACGCTACGGCCTGCCCACCCAGGCGGAGGGGATCGATCGCGACGCCGTCCTCTCTGCCATGTCCCTGGACAAGAAGGCGCGCCAGGGCGCCATCCGCTGGGTGCTGCTGGAGGACGTGGGCCAGCCCCTCCTCCACAGTGACGTCCCCGCCTCCCTGGTGGAAGAGGTGGTGGCCGAAGTCCTGGGAGCATAGGTGGCCGCCCCTGCGCCATGGCCGAGAGGTCCAGACTGCGAGCGGTGGTCCGGGGACGTGTCCAGGGAGTGGGATTCCGTGACTTCGTCTGGCGGCGCGCCCGCTTCCTGGGCGTTGTCGGCTACGTGCGCAATCTGCCGGACGGCCGCTCCGTGGAGGTGGTGGCCGAGGGCGAGCGGGAGATGCTGGCCCAGCTCCTGGAATACCTCCAGGAGGGGCCACGTGGTGCCCGCGTCGACGGCCTGGACGTGGAGTGGAGCGAGCCCACCGATCGCTACACCAGCTTCGACATCGTCCTCTAGCCGCACTTCGTCAGCGAGGCGCAGGCTGCCCGGGGCTGACAGTGTCGGCCGCCCGGAGGAGAGGAGGCAGGGATGCTGGAGACCCGCTTCACGGCCCTGGTGGGATGTCCGGTGCCCCTCCAGCAGGCGGGAATGGGAGGGGTAGCCGGCCCTGCGCTGGCGTCCGCCGTGGCCAGGGCGGGCGCTCTGGGGATGCTGGGGGCGGCCAGCGTCCCCGCTGGCATCCTCGCCTCGTGGCTGGAGGAGATGCCCGGGGATGCCCCGGGAGCGGTGGGCGTCAACTTCCTGATGCCCTTCCTGGGCCAGGACTGGACGCCCGTGGAGGTAGCGGCCTCCCGGGCGCGGGTGGTGGAGTTCTTCTACGGCTGGCCGGAGCCCGCCCTGGTCTCCCTGGTTCACCGCGGGGGAGCGCTGGCCTGCTGGCAGGTGGGCTCCCTGGCGGAGGCGGTGGCGGCGCAGGAGGCGGGCTGCGACTTCATCGTCGTCCAGGGAACGGAGGCAGGGGGGCACGTGCGGGGTAGCGTCGGCCTGTTGCCCCTGCTCTGCCAGGTGGTGGAGTCGGTGCATGTGCCGGTGGTGGCGGCCGGCGGCATCGGCACCGCCAGAGCAGCGGCGGCCGCGCTGGCCGCCGGCGCGGACGCCGTGCGAGTGGGGACGCGCTTCGTGGCCGCCAGCGAGGCCGATGCCCACCCCGCCTACGTGGCGACGCTCCTGGCGGCCGGGCCGGAGGACACCGTCCTCACCGAGGCCTTCTCCGTGGGCTGGCCGCACGCACCGCATCGCGTCCTCCGCTCCTGCATCCAGGCGGCGGAGGCCTTCGCCGGGGAGGTGGTGGGAGAGCTGGCCCTGGGAAATGCCCGGCTCCCCTTGCCCCGCTTCCACGTGGCGCCCCCTACGCGGGAGACCACCGGGGCCGTGGAGGCCATGGCCCTCTACGCTGGGCAGTCTGTGGGGGGCGTGACGCGAACGCAGCCGGCGGAGGAGATCGTGCAGGAGCTGATGGAGGGTGCGGAGGCGCTGCTACGACGCTGGCGCGCCTGAGGGGAACGGCCCTCCTCAGCGGGAGCGGTCTTCGTCCCGCCAGCGGACGGTGAGCCTGATCTCCCGGGCGTCCTCGCCCCCCTTGAGGACGCTCACCATACCCCGGACGGTGGCGGCCAGCACCTGTCGCACGAAGGGGGCCAGGGGCAGGGAACGGCCGTTCACCTCCAGCTCCACATCCGGCACCTCCGTCTCCCAGTCAGCCGGCCCGCCAGCGCCCGCGCGGCGGCTCATCCCGCGCTCCCGTCTTCAGCGTGGCCCTGGGCCAGGAAGGCGGGCTCCGTCCCCCACTCCTCGCCGTGGCTCCAGTCCAGCATGATGACCTCTATCTCTTCCCCCGGCTCCACCACCTGACGGCCCGGCGGGATGTAGGTCAGGGCGTTGGCGTAGACCAGGGAGGTCAGAATGCCCGAGCCCTGGGGCCCCGTGAGATAGGCATGGTAGCGCCCGTCCTCCATGGTGACGCGGCAGCGGGCCAGGAAGGCCCGGTCCGGGCTGTTGTTGTGGATGCGGTCACGGGCGATGGCTGTCAGCCGGGGACGGCGGAAGTCCCGCTTTCCCATCATTTTCAGGAGGGCGGGCCGGCCGAAAAGCTCGAAGGTGACGACGGCGCTGACCGGGTTCCCTGGCAGGCCGATGTGGGGGACACGCCGCTCCCCCTGGTAGAAGCAGCCAAAGGCCAGGGGCTTCCCTGGCTTCATGGCCACCGTCCAGAAGTCTATCTCCCCCTCCTGGGCCAGCACCTCTTTGACCACGTCGTAGTAGCCCCGAGAGACGCCGGCGGAGGTGATGACCAGGTCAGCCTCCATAGCCCGTCGCAGCTTGGCCCTGAGGGCGGAGACCCTGTCCTTGGCGATGCCCAGAAGGCGAGGCACACCGCCATAGCGGAGGACGAGGGCGCCCAGGCTGTAGCCGTTGGCATCGTATATTTGGTGGGCTGCCTTGGGCCGATCCACGGGCGCCAGCTCGTCCCCCGTAGAGAGGATGGCCACCACGGGACGGCGGACCACCCTGACGGTGGCCCGTCCCAGGGAGGCCAGGACACCTATCTCCGAGGGCCTGAGGACGATGCCCGCGCGCAGCACCGTCTGACCCCGAGCTATGTCCTCGCCGGCCGGACGGATGTTGGCGCCCGTGCTGGCCTCCTTGAAGATACGGACGGTGCGCGTGCGCAGGCGCCGCGCCCCCGTGGGTGTTTCCTGGAATGGCTCGTCCGTCTCCTCAAAGGGGACTACGGCGTCGGCCCCCCGGGGGATGGGAGCGCCGGTCATGATGCGCACCGCCGTCCCCGGCGTCACCTCGCCTGGGTAGACGTAGCCGGCTGCCACCTCGCCTATCACCTTCAGCTCCACGGGGCGCTCTGGCGAGGCCCCGGCGGTGTCGGCCGCCCGCACGGCGTAGCCGTCCATGGCGCTGTTGTCCAGCGGCGGAATATCGAAGGGTGACTGCACGTCCTCCGCCAGCACCTGGCCCAGGGCCTCCAGGATGGGCCGCTCCTCCGGCTCCAGGACGTCTACGTAGCTCAGGATGCGCTCCAGCGCCTCATCGATGCTCAGCATCGTGCCTCACGCTCCCGCAGGGAAAGGAACGGTGGCGCTCCCACGCGCCACCATTGTAGCACCCGGCCTGTCCTGGCCCTAGCTCAACCGCACCACCAGGCAGGTGGTAGTACGCTGGACGCCGTCCACCTGCTGGATGCCTTCGGTGATGGCCCGCCCCAGCTTGTCCAGGTCTTCCGACTCCAGAAGGGCGATGACGTCGTAAGGGCCGGTGACGGCGTCCACGGCCACCACGCGTGCGTCCACCAGGTTGAGCTTCTGGACGCCGTCGGCCACTCCCTTGGCCTTCCCCACCGCCGCCTCGATGAGGACGTAAGCCCGCATCGCCATCGCCAGTCCCTCCTCGGAGATGAAAATGGCTAGTCGCCGTCATGATAGCGCCGGGGAACACCCTGTCAAGATGTGAAAAAGGCCAGCGAGCACAGGCCTTGAGAGCGACTGCGTCTCCGGTCAACGCGACGGGCCGGTGCCGTTGCCGTCCCTCCTCCGCGGGCCGGTAAGGCGGTAGCGGGGGAAGACGATGTGCAGCGAGAGTAGCCGCTCCCGCCGACGCTCCGCTTCCAGGATACGAGCACGGCCCTTGAGTACTTCGTTCAGGCTCACCAGGCCCTCCAGCCTCCGAGGATCATCACGGCGGACAACGGGGAAACAAGTAAGCCCCGTCTCCGCCATGCGATAGACCACGAGGCGAAGTGGCTCGTCGGGAAAGGCTACCACTGGCCGGGGACGTATGATGGACATCATCACTCTCGCTTCCCCGTCCGTCGTCGCCCTGGCGGCTGTGAGTATGTCGGAGCGGGTGACGACGCCGATGAGCCTTTCTTCCGCGTCCAGCACCGGGAACAGGTGCTGGCCCCGTGGCGTCTCCTCGTCCGTCAGCCGCGATGCCAGTTCAGCCAGTGGCAGGTTAGCCGGCAGAGCGACAATGTTGCGCCGCATGACCTCCCGCACGAAGACGATCTCCAGCGGGTCTATGGCGTACTCGCGGCTGAGGTGATAGCCACGGCGTGCCACCTTCTCCGTCAGAATGGAGCGGCGTAGCGTCAGCACCGTGAACCCATGCGCCACCATCGCCGCCAGGAGGAGGGGAAGGAGCAGGAGGACGTCATGGGTAAGCTCTAGGGTGAAGATAACGGACGTGAACGGTGAGCGCATGGTTCCGCCCAGGGTGGCCCCCATGGCCACCAGGGGCCAGAAGCCTGGCCCAGCGTCTGGTAGGATCAGCCCTTCGAGCCCACCCAGGGCTCCTCCCATCATGAGGAGAGGGGCCAGCACTCCCCCGGACGTCCCAGAGCCCAGCGAGATCGCCCAGATGGTAGACTTGACCAATAGGATGCCGATAAGGAGGCGAAGGGTGTAATCGCCCGTCATCAGACGGTCGATAACGTCGTAGCCCACGCCTAGGGCCGGAGAGAACAGATAACCACCCACCCCCACGGCCAGGCCGCCCAGCGCCGGCCACCACATCCAGTGTAGCGGCAGCTTGCGGAAAGCGTCCTCTGCCCCGTAGACAGCCGCCGTGAGCGCCCCGGCCAGACATCCGCCCAGCAGGCCCGTCATGGTCGCTCCCCCCAGACAGGCGGGAGAGATGCATGCCTGGTGGGGTGGCGTCGGAAAGAGGGGAGGCGTCCCGATGATGAGGGTACGGACTCCCTCGGCCGAGACAGCCGCCAGCCCTACGGGGACGAGGCTCCGCGCCTTCCACTCGAAGAGGAGGAGCTCTCCGGCCAACAGCACCGCCGCCACCGGCGTGCCGAAGACACCTGTCATCCCTCCTGCCGCCCCGGCTACCAGTAGCGTGCGGCGCTCAGCACTGGTCAGATGAAAGTACTGGGCCACCAAGGAACCGAAGGCACCGCCGCTCATGATGATGGGCCCCTCCGCCCCGAAAGGCCCGCCGGAGCCGATGGATATTGCCGCTGAAAGCGGCTTGAGAACCGCCACTCGCGGCTGAATCTGACTCCCTTTGATCAGGATCGCCTCGATGGCCTCCGGGATGCCATGCCCCCGTATCCGCTCCGAGCCGTAGCGCGCCATCAGGCCAATGATGAGGCCCCCTACCACGGGCACGAAGATGGCTCCTGGGCCCCACACAGCGGGGCCGGGGGACACAAGGTGCGTGTCCCAACGCAGGAAGAAGAACAGATTGGTGAACAGCCCGATGAGCCTGATGAGCGTCCAGGCGACGCCAGCCCCGATAGCGCCGATGACGATGGCGAGGGCCGAGACTGGCAACAGCCTCCACGAGGTAGTGAAATCGCCCAGGACACTGCCGTCCTCCGGGTACCCTAGGCGGCCCAGCGCCCCGAGTAGCCTGCCTGAAGGGCCTGCGTTCCGTCCCGCCATCTATTCTGAAGTCTCGCTTCCCCGCTGGAGCTCCTCCCTCTGAACCTCCTGTGTCGGGGAGGGCACGGCACTGATGATCCGCTGCAGCGCTCGCAGCAGCCCGGGACCTATCATCTGTAGCTCCTGCCAGTGGAATACGGCCAGATCTCGGAGGGCGGCCTCTCCCTCCGGGGTCAGCCGCACGTAGACGCGGCGGCGATCCTGGCTGTACCGTTCGCGCTGGACGAGACCGCGGTGCTCCAGGCGATCTATCAGCTCCACAGTGCTGTGGTGCTGGATCTGCAAGCGCTCGGCCAGCTCCCGGACTGTCGGCTCGCTCTGTGGCGGCAGGCCACGGAGGGCCAGCAAGAGCTGGTGCTGTTGGGGCTCCAGCCCCACCGCTCGCGCCGCCTCCTCGCTCCTGCGGAGGAAGCGACGAAGCTGATGGCGGAACTCGGCCAGCGCCCAGTAGTGCTCGTTCCCCAGCGACTCGGTCATGTTCCCTCCAAAGCTATTATATCGTGATACGATATAAATGCTAGGGCCCGGTGAGCTAGTTCCAGAGACTGCGGCCGGGCGATGGGGGCGCTCCGAGTTGACCTAGGAAGGGGGAGCGTTCCATAATGGCCCGGAGCCCCCTTCATGATGTCCTCCATAGCAGAGGAGCTAGAGTCTATAGACCGGGAGGCCAGGGCAGCGCTGGCCGAGGCCACCGAGGAGGGCCAGCTGGAGTCCTGGTGGCAGCAGTACCTGGGCAGACGGGGACGTCTCACCCAGGTGCTGCGCAGCCTGCCCTCGCTCCCCCTGGAGGAGAGACGGCAGGTAGGCGCGCGCGCCAATGCTCTCAAGGAGGCGCTGCAGACCGCCTACGAGGAGCGTCGCGCCCATCTGGAGCGGGTGCGCCTCGCCCGGGAGGTGGCCCAGGCCCAACTGGACGTGAGCCTCCCCGGTCGGCCTCTCCCCGTCGGCCGGCTGCACCCCATCACCCAAACGCTGCGGGACATCCTGGCCTGCTTCCAGAGCATGGGCTTCCAGGTGGTGGAAGGGCCAGAGGTGGAGTGGGACTACTATAACTTCGAGGCGCTCCTCATACCCAAAGACCACCCGGCCCGGGACATGTGGGCCACCCTCTGGGTGGACTACGAGCGGGACGGCGAGCGGCCCATGCTCCTGCGAACCCATACCTCCCCCAACCAGGTGCGCTACATGGAGCGCCACCAGCCACCCATACGTATCGTCTCCCCCGGGCGGTGCTACCGTTACGAGGCCACGGACCCCACCCACGAGTGGATGCTCACCCAGGTAGAGGTGCTGGCCGTGGACGAAGGGATCAGCATGGCCGACCTGAAGGGGACACTGGCCGACTTCGCCCGCCGCATCTTCGGCGCCGAGCGGCAGGTCCGCTTCCGGTGCGAGTATTACCCCTTCGTGGAGCCAGGGATGGACGTCCTCATAGACTGCTTCCAGTGCCGTGGCGAGGGCTGCCGCACCTGCGGCTACACGGGCTGGATAGAGATCCTGGGCTCCGGCATGGTCCACCCCCAGATCCTGGCCAACGTGGGCTATGACCCCGAGCGCTACACCGGCTTCGCCGCCGGGCTGGGCGTGGAGCGGATCGCCATGCTCCGTCACGGCATCGACGACATCCGCCTCTTCTATCAGAACGACCTGCGTTTCCTGGAGCAGTTCTAGAGGTCCCGACCATGCGAGTGCCCCTGAGCTGGCTCGCCGAGTACGTCGACATCGTCCTCCCCGTGGAGGAGCTGGCCCAGCGCCTGACCGACGCCGGCCTGGAGGTGGCCGATATAGTCAAGGGGGGCGAGTGGCAGAACGTCTTCGTGGGCCAGGTGATGGAGCTGCGGCCCCACCCCAACGCCGACCGTCTCACCCTGGCCACCGTAGAGCTGGGCGGCGAGCGGTGGACGGTGGTCTGCGGCGCCCCCAACGTAGCCGTGGGTCAGAAGGTGCCCTTCGCCAAGGAGGGGGCTACCCTCATCGACCCCCGCACCGGCCAGCCCACCACCCTGCGCCGGGCCGTCATCCGCGGTGTTGAATCGGCGGGGATGATCTGCTCCGAGAGAGAGCTGGGCATCTCCGACGACCACAGCGGCATCATGGTCCTCCCGCCTGACGCCCCCGTGGGCGTCCCCCTGTCCCGCTATCTGGGAGAGACCGTCCTGGAGTTCGAGATACGGCCCAACCGGCCAGATGCCCTCTCCATACTGGGCATCGCCCGGGAGGTGGCCGCCCTCACCGGCCAATCCGTCCGGGAGCCCCCGCTGGACTACCCGGAGGCCGGACCGCCCGTACAGGGCCGGGCTACGGTTCAGATAGCGGCGCCCGATCTGTGCCCCCGCTACGTTGCCGCTCTGGTGGAGGGAGTCAGCATCGGCCCCTCCCCCGAGTGGATGCAGCGCCGCCTCACGGCAGCCGGTCTCCGCCCTATCAATAACGTGGTCGACATAACGAACTATGTGATGCTGGAGATGGGGCAGCCCCTCCATGCCTTCGATTTCCACAAGCTGGTGGGAGGACGGATAGAGGTGCGAAGGGCGCGCCAGGGGGAGCGGCTCCTTCTCCTGGACGGGACGGAGGCCCGCCTCACGCCCGAGATGCTGGTCATCGCCGATGAGGAGCGCCCCGTGGCCATCGCCGGGGTGATGGGAGGCGCCAACTCGGAGGTGGACGAGTCCACCGCGGTGGTGTTGCTGGAGTCGGCCAACTTCCACGGTCCCAGCGTCCGCCGCACCGCCCAGTCCCTGAAGCTCCGTACCGAGGCCTCCCACCGGTTCGAGAAGGGGCTGAGCCGCTTTCTGCCTCTGCCGGCCGCCCGCCGCGCCCTCCGCCTCATGGCGGAGCTGTGCGGTGGCAGCGTGGCCCAGGGGGTCATAGACCTCTTCCCGGGCAAGCAGAAGGAGGTGCGGGTCACCGTCAGCCGTCAACGCCTGGCCCGCGTCCTGGGCATAGACCTCCATCCCAGCCAGGTGCGCCAGACGCTGGGCGCCCTCGGCTTCTCCACCCGCTGGACGCCTCCCGATACTTACGTAGTCCGCGTCCCTTACTGGCGGACGGACATCCGTATCGCCGACGACGTGGCGGAGGAGCTGGCCCGCATCAGCGGCTACGACCGTCTCCCCGTCCGCCCCCTGAGCGGCCCCATACCGCCGCCCGAACCCTCGCCCCTGCGAGAGCTACGGGAGAGGGTGCGGGACGCCCTGGCCGCCATCGGCCTCCAAGAGGTCATCAACTATCCCCTGAGCGATTACGATACCCTGGCCAGCGTTCTCTCCGAGGAGGAGCTGAGGGCCCACCCGCCCCTACGCCTGGCCAACCCCATGAGCCGAGAGCTGGAATACCTGCGCACGACCCTGCGGGCAGGGCTGTTGCGCACCCTGGCCCGCAACCAGCGGGTCCGCCCCAGCGCCGTCTCCCTCTACGAAGTGGGACGCGTATTCCTCTCCCGGCCCGACGACCTCCCCCGCGAGGTGGAGATGGCGGCTATCATCATGGCCGGGCCCAAGCCCGGCCGCTGGGGCCAGCCCTCGGAAGAGGCCATCGACTTCTTCGATGCCAAGGCCTGCCTGGAGTCCCTCTTCCTGCGCCTGGGCCTGACGGCCGACTTCCTGCCGGGCGAGCACCCGGCCTTCCTGCCGGGGCGGCTGGCCGTGGTCCAGGTAGCGGGGCAGTCGGCGGGCCTGCTGGGGCAGCTGCACCCGCGTCTGGTCTCCCGCTTTGAGGCGAACGGCGAGGTCTATTACGGCGAGCTCGATCTGGAGGCGCTCCTCCCCCATGTGCCGGCGTTGCGGCGCTATCGTCCCGTCTCCCGCTTCCCGCCGGTCCGGGAAGACCTGGCCGTCGTGGTAGACGAGGGGGTGCCGGCGGCCCGGGCCAGGGCCATCATCGAGGAGGTGCCGCTGGTGGCCAGGGCAGAGCTGTTCGACGTCTACACGGGGCCGCCGGTGCCGCCGGGCAAGAAGTCCCTGGCCTTCGCCCTCTCCTTCCAGGCCCTGGACCACACCCCCACCGACGACGAGGTGGCGCGCGCCCGCTCTCTCATCGTCCAGAGGCTACGGGAGCGTCTGGGCGCCGTCCTGCGGGGCTGAACCAGGAGCTACCCGCCGAAGGACGACGTCCCCTGCAGGGGGTGGTCAGACGGTGTCTAGCTGCCCTGCAGGGCTGCCCTGGCCTGGTCGACCACCCGGGCGAAGGTCTCCGGCTCTTTGACGGCCAGGTCGGCCAGCACCTTTCGGTCCAGCTCTATGTTGGCCTCCTTGAGGCCATGCATGAGCTGGCTGTAGGAGAGGCCGTGGAGCCTCGCTGCGGCATTGATGCGGGCTATCCAGAGTCTTCGGAACTGTCCCTTGCGGTCCCGGCGGTGCTCGTAGGCATACTGCAGGGCGTGGATGAGGGATTCCCGCGCCCGCTTGTAGAGGCGGTGTCGCACACTACGGTGGCCCTTGGTCTGGGCCAGGACCTTCTTGTGACGCCGGTGCTTGGTGACGCCGCGTTTTACCCTCGCCAAGTTCTCTTACCCTCCCGCGTCCATCGTCTCGCCTTCGGCCAGGCGGGCCCCGCCGTCAGCCGTTGTAGGGCATGAGGCGCCGCAGGCGGGGCACATCGGCTTCGGCCACGGGCAGCTTCTGCGAGATCTGCCGCAGGGTGGCCGGCCGCTTCTTGCGGTGGAGGTGGCTGGCATGCCCCTTGCGCCGCAGCAGCTTGCCCCTGCCGGTCACGTAGAACCGGTCCTTGGCCCCGGAGTGGGTCTTCAGTTTGTACTTCTTCAGCTTGGACAACGTCCCCCACCTTGTCACTCAGGTCTCGGCATGGGCCTTGGTGGCGCTCTTCTTGGCCGGGCTGAGGATCATGTTCATGTACTGTCCTTCCATCACCGGCTCCCGGTCCACCACGGCCACGTCCCGCAGGGCCTCTCGCACGCGGTCCAGCACCTCCCGTCCTCGTTCCGGGTGGGCCATCTCCCGCCCGCGGCGGAAGCGGACCGCTACCTTGACCTTGTCGCCGTCCTGGAGGAGGCGCTCCATGGTCCGCACCTTGAACTCCAGGTCGTGCCGGCCGATGTTGGGGCGCAGCCTCACCTCATGCAGGACGGCGCCCTTGTGGTGCTTGCGGGACTCTCGCTCCTTCTTTTCTTGCTGGTACTTCCACTTACCGTAGTCCAGTATGCGACAGACCGGCGGGTTAGCGCTAGGGTCTACCTCTACCAGGTCGAGACCCAGCTCCCGCGCCATGGCCAGCGCCCTCTGGGTGGGCGTGACACCCTGGTTCTTCCCCTCATGGTCTATCAGCAAAACTTCTCGGCTCCGGATGCGCTCGTTGATACGGAGCTCGCGCTTTATGACCTGTGTCCCCCCTTCTCGTCAGATTATCGGCCCCGACTATAGCACACGTCTCCTGCCCTGGCAAGCTATCGCAGCAGCAGTAGGGGCTGTCCCTGCTCCACCCGCTGGCCCCGGCCCACGTGGACCTCCCGGACCGTGCCGCTGTAGCGGGCCCGCAGCTCGTTGTTCATCTTCATGGACTCGATGACCAGGAGGACATCGCCCTCTTGGACGGCCTGACCAGCGGCCACGTAGACCTCGCTGACGATGCCGCTCATGGGCGCCAGCACCAGCCAGCCGGCCGCCGTGGACTGCCATCCCTCCTCGTCCCGCACCGGCGCCGTCGGCCGGCCAGCGCGGGCGGACTGCACCAGCACCGTGTAGCGATGAGGGCCGATGACGATGTCGTACCCGCCCGGTCGCTCCTGGGCGAAGATCTCGGTGGGGCGTTGGTCCAGCTCCAGAAGGTACAGGGAGTTGCCCAGAAGGGGCTCCAGCCGCACCTCGTACGTCTGGCCTCCCAGGGTGACCCTGACCCCCTCCGGGGTCTCCTCTACCTCTACCTCTTCGAGCCAGTTGCCGAGGCCTACTAGGTACTTCTCCGCCAACTGTTCCGCTCCCTGACGCTCCAGGGGGCCTGCCCCAGCGCCTCCAGCCGGCCCCTGAGCCGCCAGCGGCTCTCGGGAGCGGCTACCGGCGCCGGCCGGGGCGCCCGCCGACGGCTGTGGGCCAGGAGGGCTGCCAACAGCATGGCCGCCCGCTCCTCCCTCTGGCTGTCCCGCTGCGCCTGGAAGTGCTTCTCCACGAAGCCGGTGTCGAACTTGCCCGCCACGAAGGCCGGCTCGTTCATCACCTGCATGTGGAAGGGGATATTGGTGCTGACGCCGACGACTTTGAACTCGGCCAGGGCCCGCTTCATACGGGTGATGGCCTGCTGCCGGTCGCGGCCCCAGGTGATGAGCTTGGCGATCAGAGGGTCATAGTAGGGGGCCACGTCTACCCCGGTATCCAGGGCGCTGTCCACCCGCACCCCTGGCCCGCCTGGCAGCCGGACGTAGTGCAGCGTCCCCGCCGAGGGCCGGAAATTGCTGTAGGGGTCCTCAGCGTTGATGCGGCACTCTATGGCCCAGCCCCTGAGCTGGACGTCAGCCTGGCAGTAGCCGAGGGGCTCGCCGGCCGCCACCAGTATCTGGTCCACCACTAGGTCCACCCCAGTCACCAGCTCCGTCACCGGGTGCTCCACCTGGAGGCGGGTGTTCATCTCCAGGAAGTAGAAGTTGCCCTGGCTGTCCAGCAGGAACTCCAGGGTGCCGGCGCTGTAGTAGCCCACATGGCGGGCGGCCAGCGTGGCCAGCTCCTGCAGGTATTCGCGGCGTCGCTGGTCCACGGCGGCAGAGGGGGCCTCCTCGATGAGCTTCTGATGACGGCGCTGGATGGAGCATTCCCTCTCTCCCAGCACCACCACGTTGCCGTGCAGGTCGCCGATAACCTGCACCTCGATGTGGCGGACGGGCGAGAGGAGCTTCTCGATGTACAGGGTGTCATCGCCGAAGGCAGCGCCCGCCTCGCGGCGGGCGAGCTCGAGGGCGCTGGCCAGCTCCTCCGCCCTGGTGACGGTGCGCATGCCGCGGCCGCCGCCACCGGCCGCCGCCTTCACAAGCAGGGGGAAGCCTATCTCCCGCGCGGCGGCCAGCGCCTCCTCAGTGTCCCGTAGCTGACCGGTGCCCGGCACCACCGGCACGCCGGCCTCCCGCATCACCTGGCGGGCGCGCAGCTTGTCGCCCATGAGGCCGATGACCTCAGGCGACGGCCCCACGAAAGTAATGCCGTTGTCCTGACAGGCCTGGGCGAAGGCCGCGTTCTCCGCCAGGAAGCCGTAGCCGGGGTGAATGGCGTCCACCCCCGCCTTCTTGGCTACCTCGATGATGCGGGGGATGTTCAGGTAGCTCTCCCGTGGCGGCGGAGGGCCGATGAGGTAGGCCTCGTCGGCCTGGCGCACGTGGAGGGCGGCGCGGTCCGCCTCCGAGTAGATGGCCACCGACTGGATGCCCAGGTCACGGCAGGCCCTGATCACTCTGAGGGCGATCTCGCCCCGGTTGGCCACTAGCAACTTTCTGAACATGGTCTTGCGTCCTGTTCCATCAGTTTGGGGCGCGAGCGGGCTATAGACAAGAGAGGAGCGCTAGCTCACTCGTCCGCCGGCGAGGGCGCCGTGCGCTCCGCCGCCTCCCGCGCCAGGCGGTCGACGATCTCATCGAGGGGGAGGGCTCCCAGGTCGCGCCCATTGCGCAGCCGCACCGCCGCCGCCTCCGCCGCCGCCTCGCGGTCGCCCACCACCAGCATGTAGGGCACCTTCTGGAGCTGGGCGTCCCGTATTTTGGCCTGCATCCGCTCCGGCCGCTCGTCCACCTCCACCCGGAGGCCCGCCTCCCGCAGACGGGCCGCCACCCTGCGGGCATACTCAAGGTGACGGTCCGCTATGGGGATGACCGTCGCCTGCACCGGGGCCAGCCAGAGAGGGAAGGCCCCGGCGTAGTGCTCTATGAGCACCCCCAGGAACCGCTCCAGCGAGCCTAGCATGGCCCGGTGCACCATATAGGGCCGGTGGTGGCGCCCGTCCTGGCCCACGTAGGTCATATCGAACCGCTCCGGCAGGTTGAAGTCGAACTGAACCGTGGTGCACTGCCACTCCCGGCCCAGCGCGTCGATGAGCTTCACGTCGATCTTCGGCCCGTAGAAGACGGCGCCTCCCTCGTCCACCTGATAGGGGAGGCCCCGCTCCTGGATGGCCTCCCGTAGGACGGACTGGGCCATCTCCCAGTCCTCCTGTGAGCCGGCGTACTTGCCCTGGGCGTCCCGCGTGGAGAGGTAGACGTTGAACTCGCGGAAGCCGAAGGCGTTCAGGAAGAGGAGCATGAAGTCCAGGCAGCCCTCCACCTCCTCCTTCACCTGGTCCAGGCGGCAGAAGATGTGGGCATCGTCCTGGGTGAAGCCCCGCACCCGCAGCAGGCCGTGGAGCACGCCGGAGCGCTCGTAGCGGTAGACCGTCCCCAGCTCCGCCAGGCGGATGGGCAGCTCCCGGTAGCTCCTGACCCGGGACTTGTAGATCTGGATGTGGAAGGGGCAGTTCATGGGCTTCAGGTAGTAGAGCTGCCCGTCTATGTCCATGGGGGAGTACATGCTCTCGGCATAGAAGTCCAGGTGGCCGCTGGTCTCCCACAGGGTGGCCCGGCCGATGTGGGGCGTGTAGACCAGCTCGTAGCCGTGGCGGTAGTGCTCCTGTCGCCACAGGTCTTCGATGATGGCGCGGACGCGTGCGCCCTTGGGGTGCCAGTAGACGAGGCCCGGCCCGAACTCCTCGTGGAAGCTGAAAAGGTCCAGCTCCCGACCGAGGCGACGGTGGTCGCGCCGCTGGGCCTCCTCCAGCCGGCGTAGGTAGGCCTCCAGCTCATCCTTCGTCTCGAAGAGGGCGCCGTAGATGCGCTGGAGCATGGGATTGCGCTCGTCTCCCCGCCAGTAGGCACCGGCCACCGAGAGGAGCTTGAACTCCGGCACCTGGCGCGTCCGCTCCACGTGGGGCCCCTGGCAGAGGTCCACGAAGTCGCCGTGGCGGTAGAGGCTCACCGTGTCCCCTTCCAGCTCCTCGATGAGCTCCAGCTTGTAGGGCTGGTCAGCGAAGAGGCGGCGCGCCTCCTCCTTGCTCACCTCCTCGTGCAGGAAGGGGACATCGGAGGCGATGCGCTCCCGCATCAGCTCTTCGATGCGGGGCAAGTCCTCAGGGGTGAGGGGACGGGGCAGGTCGAAGTCGTAGTAGAAGCCGGTATCGATGGGCGGGCCGATGCCCAGCTTGGCGCCGGGGAAGAGCTTCAGCACCGCCTCGGCCATGATGTGGGCGGCCGAGTGGCGCATGCGGTGCAACCGCTCCTCTCTGGTCAGCTCCTCCAGCCTGGGCATGCGCTTCCGCCCCGCGCCTCCATTGTAAAGCAGCGGCCAGCCGCTCTCCGCCTCAAGAGCGCTGACCACCGCGGCGCTCCGGTCCGCCGTAGAGCCGCCGGAGCAGCCGTCGCTGTGCCTCGAAGAGGGCCAGCGCTACCAGCGCCAGCACTACCAGCACCGCCAGGAGCGCCCAGCGCCCCGTGGCAGCGGCGGCGATGCCGAAGAATATGGCCATGGCCAGCATCAGCAGAGGCGTCCCGCCCAGCCACAGGCGCATGAGCCTCACCGCTGGCCCTTCCCTCGCCGGTGCCATCGCTCACCCTCTTCCCAGGCGCTCGCCGCCCCGCCGTATCGCTGGCAGGGCGAGGACGAGACAAGCAAAAGGCCAGGGCTGCCCCTGGCCCGTCCCTCTGGGCACGCTTCAGGCTGGTGGGCGGTAGAGGACTCGAACCTCTGACCTCAGCGATGTCAACGCTGCGCTCTGCCCACTGAGCTAACCGCCCACCCAGCAAGATGGTAGCAACCGGGCGAAGGCCCGGTCAAGGCGGCCTAGCCGCCCGCCAGCTCCTTGCGGTAGGCTATGAGGGCCTCCCGCACCGCCTCGTCCTGAAGGGCCAGGATGGCGGCGGCGTAGAGCGCGGCGTTGCGGGCGCCGTCTATCCCCACCGAGGCCACGGGCACACCGGGCGGCATCTGGGCGATGGAGAGGAGGGAGTCCAACCCTCCCAGGGCGGAGCGCGCCAGAGGGACGCCGATGACCGGCAGGGTGGTCCAGGCGGCGATGACGCCCGGCAGGTGGGCGGCCATGCCGGCGGCGGCGATGACCACCTTCACGCCACGGCCCGGTGCTGCCAGGGCGAACTCCCGCACCCTCTCCGGGGTGCGGTGGGCGGACATGACGTGCACCTCGCACTCGATGCCCAGGCGGTCCAGGGTCTTCTGGGCCTCCTCCACCTGAGGCAGGTCCGACTGCGAACCGACGACGATGGCTACCTGTGCCACTCTTCACCTCCCGTAATCGAAATGCTCTCTCGACTCAGCCCAGGACGGCGTCCTGGCTGGGTGCGGCGATGTCCCTTCGGTAGTGGGCGCGGCTGAAGTGGATATGCTGGACGGCCCGGTAGGCCTTGGCCCGCGCCTCCGCCAGCGTCGGTGCCAGGGCCACCACCGTCAGCACACGGCCGCCAGCCGTCACCACCGTGCCGTCCTCCCGCAGGGCGGTGCCGGCGTGGAAGACCAGCACCTCACCCTCTACGGCGCCCAGACCGTAGATGGGGAAGCCCGTCCGGTACTCGTCCGGGTAGCCGCCGGAGGCCATTACCACGCCCACGCAGGCGTCGGTGCTCCATTCTACCGCCGCCTCGTGCAGGCGGCCGTTGGCGGTGGCCCACAGGATGTCCAGCAGGTCGCTCTTGAGACGGGGCAGCAGCACCTGCGTCTCCGGGTCGCCGAAGCGACAGTTGTATTCCAGCACCCTGGGACCGTCCGCCGTCACCATGAGCCCGGGGTAGATGACGCCGCGGTAGCTGACTCCCTCGGCGGCCAGGGCCCGCACCGTGGCCTCCGTCACCTGCTCGTGGATGAAGCGCTCCGTCGCCTCGTCCAGCCAGAGGGCAGGGCTGTAAGCGCCCATGCCGCCGGTGTTGGGCCCCTCGTCGCCGTCCAGCGCCCGCTTGTAGTCGCAGGCGAAGGGCAGGGGCACCACCGTGCGGCCATCGGTGAAGGCGTGGGCGGAGACCTCCCGCCCCGTGAGCCGCTCCTCGATGACGACGGTGCGGCCGGCCTCCCCCAAGGCCCCTTCCTGCATCAACTGGTCTATGACGGCCAGGGCCTCCTCCTTCGTCTCGCAGACGAAGGAGCCCTTGCCCCCGGCCAGACCATCGGCCTTCACCACGGGGACGCCGGGCAGGGAGGCCACGTAGTCCCGGGCGTCCAGGCGGGAGGTGAAGACGGCGGAGCGAGCATGAGGGATGCCGTGGCGCGCCATCAGCCCTTTGGCCCAGCCCTTGGACGCCTCGATGCGGGCGCCCTCCTCCCGCGGGCCGAAGACGGCGATCCCCTCTGCCTCCAGACGGTCGGCCAGACCGGCGGCCAGGGGGGCCTCCGGCCCCACCACCACCAGGTCCACCCGGTGCTCCTTGGCCGCCCGCACCATGCCCTCGATATCGCCCAGCTTCACGTCCAGGTTGGTGGCTATGGCGGCGGTGCCGCCGTTGCCCGGCGCCACGAAGAGCTCCCCCAGCCGGGGCGACTGCCTCAGCTTCCAGGCGATGGCGTGCTCGCGGCCGCCAGAGCCTACCACCAGGACACGCCTCATGACGACTTCTTGACCTCCGAGGTGACGGGGATGGGGTTGGAGAGGGCGAAGACGGCGGGACAGCGGGCCATGGCCTCCTCGCGGGCCGCCTCCAGCTCGGCGGCGCTGGCGTCCGTCTCCACCTCTATGCTGAAGGTTACGCCCTGGACGGCCGGCGCCTCCGAAACACCGAAGACCCGGCCGAAGTCCAACTGGCACTCGCCGCGTGCCACCAGTCGCCGCAGTTCGATGCCCCGGGCGGAGGCGGCCGCCACGAAGGTGCCGGTGAAGCAGGAGAGCAGGCCCAGGACGCACAGGTGCAGCGGGCCGGCGCGGGAGCCCTTCCCCCCCATGAAGCTGGGCGAGTCGAGCTCCAGTCGCAACTCTCCCTGCTCGTATTTGGCCACTACGCTCATCTGGGGGCCCGCCGGGTCGGTGTGCCACTCCAGTTCGCCACGGTTCAGACGCTGGCCCCGGGCCGGGTCTCGCCGGATGGCCTCCGCCTCGCGGGCGATGGCGTCCAGGTCTACGTTGTTGATGATGGCCATGGCCTCACCCCCTCGACCTATATTCTAGAGGGACGATGACGCCGGCGGCGAACCCCTCTCCGCTCTCGCTGCGGACCTTCGGCCAGGACGGCCTCGTAGGCGGCACGGGCCAGGGGAAAGGCGGGGTCAGCGGCGGCCATGTCCTCCGGCACCTCTACCCAACGCCCGAAGGGGACGCCCGGCCGCAGGTAGAAGGGCCGGGCGCCCGGCAGGGCCAGCGCCTCCCTGTACTCCCGGCCAGGCAGGCGCAAGACCAGGTAGCCACCGTAGGCGAAAGCGAACATGCGGCCACCGACTAGGAAGCAGTCGGCGCCGAACATGCGGCGCACATAGACCTCCGGCAGCGAACACAGAAAGGCTACGACCTCCGGCCTCATGGGCGGCGAAGGGGCCGTGCGAAGCTGAGCTGATGGCCGTCCGGGTCCGTCAGGTGGAAGTAGCGCTCCCCCCACTCGGCGTCCCGGGGCGGCGCCTCCGGTCGCAGGCCCAGCGCCAGGGCCCGCTGGTATAGGGCGTCCACGTCCGAGACGTAGAAGATGAGGCGGCCCCACCAGGCCCACCGCCGTTCCCGGGGCTGCAGAGTCAGGTTCAGGTAGTTGGGGCCGAGCCTGAAGCTGGTGAAGCTGGCCTCCTCGCCGCCGTAGAGGAGATGGAAGCCCAGGGAGCGGTAGAAACGGACGGCCCGGGCCATGTCATGGGTGGCCAGCGTCACTGCCGAGATGGACTCGATGCGCGGCTCCTCCGTCACGGTGTCCCCGCGGCCGCCCTCACTCCCACTCTATGGTGCCCGGCGGCTTGGAGGTGATATCGTAGACGACGCGGTTGACGCCCGGCACCTCGTTGACGATGCGGCTGGCGATCTTGGCCAGGACGTCGTAGGGGAGGCGGGCCCAGTCGGCCGTCATGGCGTCCTCGGCCGTGACGGCCCGCACCGCCACGGCGTAGCCGTAGGTGCGGTAGTCGCCCATGACTCCCACGGACTTGGTGTCCGTGAGGACGGCGAAGGACTGCCAGAGCTGGCGGTAGAGGCCAGCCGCCTTCACCTCATCCATGACGATCCAGTCGCAGGCCCGCAGCATCTCCAGCTTCTCCCGCGTCACCTCGCCGATGATACGAATGGCCAGGCCCGGTCCGGGGAAGGGCTGTCGGTAGACCATCTCCTCGGGGAGACCCAGCTCCAGTCCCACCCGTCGCACCTCGTCCTTGAACAGGTAACGCAGGGGCTCCAGTAGCTGGAAGGCCATGTTCTTGGGCAGGCCGCCCACGTTGTGGTGGGTCTTGATCTTGGCGGCCGCCCCGGAGCCGGCGGCGCTCTCGATGACATCCGGGTAGGTGGTTCCCTGGGCTATGAAGTCGAAGTGGCCTAGGCGGGCCGCCTCCCGCTCGAAGACCTGGATAAAGGTCTCGCCGATGATACGCCGCTTCTCTTCGGGGTCGGTGACGCCCCGCAGCCGCTCCAGGAAATGCTCCGAGGCGTCCACATAGACCAGGGGTATGCGGAGGTGGCGCCGGAAGGTGTCCTGCACCCGCTCCGGCTCCTCACGGCGCAGGAGGCCGTTGTTGACGAAGATGCAGGTGAGCTGGTCGCCCACCGCCCGGTGGACCAGGGCCGCCGTCACCGCCGAATCGACGCCCCCGGAGAGGGCGCACAGCACCCGGCTTCTCCCCACCTGCTGGCGGATGCTGGCCACCGCCTCGGCGATGAAGTTGCCAGGCGTCCAGTCTCCCTGACAGCCGCAGACGCGGTAGAGGAAGTTGCGGATGATCTCCTTCCCCAGAGGGGTGTGGACCACCTCCGGATGGAACTGGAGGCCTATGAGCCCCCGCTCGTCGGCCATGACGGCCGCCGCCGAGTTGTCGGAACGGGCGAGGCGCCGGAAGCCCGGGGGCAGCTCCACCACCCGGTCGCCGTGGGACATCCAGACCGGGAAGGAGCGGGGCAGGCCGACGAAGATGGGACACTCCGGCTCATCCACCTGGAGGACGGCGTGGCCGTACTCCCGCCGCTCCGAGGGGGCCACCCGACCGCCCAACTGGTGGGCCAGCAACTGCATGCCGTAGCAGATGCCCAGCACAGGCAGACCAGAACGGAAGACGTAATCCGGGGCCAGGGGCGCCCCCGGCTCGTAGACAGAGGCCGGCCCGCCGGAGAGGATAAAGCCCCTGGGGTTCAGCCGCCGTACCTCCTCCCACGGGGCGTCCGGGGGCAACAGCTCGCAGTAGACGTGGCACTCCCGCACGCGGCGGGCGATGAGCATGCTATACTGGGAACCAAAGTCCAGCACCACTACCGTCTCCGGACGGACCGGTGAGGGCTGGACGCCGGCCGAGGGGACCTCCCCTTCCCGCTCTCGGGCGATCTCCAGGTAGGTGGAGACCTCGAGGTCGTCGGAGGTGGGGACACGGTGGGTGGTCTCGGACTCTACCTCGGCCTGGGTCATAGCTATTTTATGGCCTATGTTACAGCACGACCCGGTCACGTGTCAACCGATAAATCTCTTTAGCAGAACCGCCGTCCGGGAGTCGCCTGGCCCAGACGAAGGGTGAAGAGATGGGGTTACTGCGCACCTTGAAGAGGCTGGCCTTCATGGGAACGGCCGCCGCCGTCATCGCCTCCGGCGTCAGATACTATCGGGCACGCAACAGCCGTCTCGCCCTGCGTCGGCGTCAGCGCCTGCCAGGGCTGCGCGACCGGGCTGAGGTATTGCGGGACCGCTGGGGCGTCCCTCATATCTACGCCCAAGGCCTCTGGGACCTCTTCTTTCTCAACGGCTACGTCCAGGCCCAGGACCGGCTCTGGCAGATGGATTTCCACCGCCGCCTAGCCAGCGGCACCCTGGCCGAGGTGCTGGGCCCCGGCGCCCTCTCTATGGACCGCCTCAGCCGCCGGCTGGGCTTCCCCCGCGTCTCGCAGGAGGACTGGGCGCGCCTGGAGGGGGAGGAGAGAGAGGCGCTGGAGGCCTTCGCCGCCGGCGTCAACGCCTATCTGGAGCGAGGGTATCTGCCGCTGGAGTTCCGTATACTGCGCTACCGGCCCCAGCCCTGGCGCCCCGAGGACAGCCTGGCCATAGCCCGGTTCATGGCCTGGGGCTTCTCCGGCAACTGGGACATGGAGATCCTCCGCTCCTGGACCGTCCAGCGCTTCGGGCCGGAGACGATGGCGGAGCTGGAGCCGGGCTATCCCCAGGGGAAGCCCCTAGTGGTGCCGCCCGGGGCCGAGGCCCGCGGCCCTGGCCCTGACCTGCTGGAGGACTACCGTCAGGCCGCCGCCCCCGCCGTGGGGCCGGGCCTCAGCAACAACTGGGCCGTGTCCGGCGCCAAGTCCGTCAGTGGCCGTCCCCTCCTGGCCAACGACCCTCACCTGGTGCTGGGGCTCCCCTCCCTCTGGTACGAGGTGCACCTGGAGGGGCCGGGCCTGCGGGTGGCCGGCGTGGGGATGGCGGGCGTGCCCGGCATCATCATAGGCCACAACCAACGCATCGCCTGGGGTGTCACGGCGGCCATGGTGGACCAGGATGACCTCTACGTGGAGCGGCTCGACCCCCAGGACCCCGCCCGCTACGAGTACCAGGGCCGTTGGGAAGAGGCCCAGGTGCTGCGGGAGGAGTTCCGTGTCAGGGGTCAGGCCGAGCCGGTGGTGGAGGAGGTGGTGGTGACCCGTCACGGGCCCGTGATAGGCCCCTGCATCCCTGGTGAGCAGCGTCCCCTGGCCCTGCGTACCGTCGCCCGCGAGCCGGCCAACCTGCCGCGGGCGCTCCTCGGGCTGATGCGGGCCCGCAACTGGCAGGAGTTCCGGGAGGCCCTCGCCCACTGGGCCACCTCTCCCCTCAACTTCCTGTATGCCGATGTGGACGGCAACATCGGCTACCAACTGGCCGGCTGGATCCCGCGACGGGCCCAGGGGCATGGCGTCGTCCCCGTGCCTGGCTGGACCGACGAGTACGAATGGCAGGGCTTCGTCCCCTTTGAGGAGCTGCCCTCCGCCTTCAACCCGCCTACCAACTGGCTGGCCACAGCCAACAACAAGATCGTGGACGACGACTACCCCCACTTCCTGAGCGCCCAGTACGTGGACAGCCCCCGCATGGAGCGCATCGTCCAGCTCCTGACCGCCAAGGAGAAGCTCTCCATCGACGACTTCCGGGCGATGCAGCAGGACGTCTACTCCATCCCCGGACGGGAGCTGGCCCGCCATATCCTCTCCCTGCCGCCGAAGGACATCTGGCGGCAGCGGGCCCACTCCTTCCTCCGCGTCTGGGACGGTAACCTGGCAGCGGACAGCGTCGCCGCCACCATCGTAGAGGCCTTCTTCAGCCACCTGGTGCGGCGGGCCTTGGAGGAGAAGGTGGGGGCCTGGGCCGAGTTCTTCCTGGGCCGCAGCGTGCACCCCCTGCGCGTGGGCGGCCTCTTCTTCGTCGACGCCGCCTCCTGGCTCCTGCGCAAGATGGAGACGCGGCCGGACTGGTTCCAGGGGAAAGAGTGGCGGGAGGCCATGGAGGAGGCCCTGGACAGCGCCCTGTCCGAGCTGCGCCGCCTCCTGGGAGACGATATGTCCCGCTGGCAGTGGGGGCGTCTCCACCGCCTGACTCTGATCCACCCGCTGGGCCAGGTGAAAGCGCTGGCCCCCCTCTTCAACCGCGGCCCCATCCCCCTGGGCGGCGACGCCAACACGGTGAGCCAGGCTGCCTTCGTCCCCCACCGGGGATACGGCGTCACTACCTTCGCCGTCTCCTGGCGCCAGATCATAGACCTGTCCGATTTCAACCGCAGCCTGGCCGTCCTCCCGGGCGGCCAGTCCGGCAGTCCCCTGAGTCGCCACTACAGCGACCAGGTGCGCCCCTGGGCCAGCGGGGAGTACCACCCCATGCTCTGGGACAGGCAGCAGGTGGAACAGCACCTGGAGTTGAGGCTAGTCCTGGACCCCTAGGGGCATACATCGCTCGCTATCCATCACGGAGGTGAGGCTAGCATGCCCAAGAAGACGGTCCGAGACGTTGACGCGCGGGGCAAGCGCGTCCTCCTCCGCGCCGACCTGAACGTCCCCCTGGACCCCGCCGGCGGCGAAGTCCTGGACGACACCCGCATTCGCGCCGTCCTCCCCACCATCCGCTACCTGCAGGAGCGGGAGGCCCGCATCGTCCTCTGCTCCCACCTGGGGCGCCCCAAGGGACGCGACCCCTCCCTCAGCCTGCGGCCGGTGGCCCGCCGCCTCTCCCAGCTCCTGGGACGCGACGTCCCCATGACCGACTGCTGCACGGGGCCGGAGGTGCAACGAGCGGCCTTCTCCCTGGGCCCGGGCGAGGTCCTCCTGCTGGAGAACCTGCGCTACCACCCCGAGGAGGAGGACAACGACCCGGAGTACGCCAAGGCCCTGGCCTCCCTGGCCGAACTCTACGTGAACGACGCCTTCGGCGCCGCCCACCGCGCCCATGCCTCCACCGCCGGCGTCGCCCAGTACCTGCCGGCGGTGGCCGGCTTCCTCATGGAGAAGGAGATACGCTATCTCTCCATGGCCCTGCAGCCGGAGCGGCCCTTCGCCGCCGTCATCGGCGGGGCGAAGATCAGCAGCAAGATGGGCGTTCTCCACAGCCTGCTGCAGCGGGCCGACAAGCTCCTCATCGGTGGCGGCATGGCCAACACCTTCCTGAAAGCGGAGGGCTTCGACGTAGGCGCCTCTCTGGTGGAGGACGACTACCTGGAGGAGGCTCGCCGCATCATGGAAGAGGCGCGGCAGCGGGGCATCCAGCTCCTCCTCCCCACCGACGTCATCGTGGCAGAGAAGGTGTCCCTGGACGCCCAGGCCCGCCGGGTGTCGGTCAAGGAGGTGCCACCGGGCTGGGCCATCGTGGACGTGGGGGAGACGACGCTGGACGTCTTCGCCCGCGCCCTGCAGGACTGCCGTACCGTGGTCTGGAACGGGCCCATGGGCGTCATGGAGCTGGAGCCCTTCGCCCACGGCTCCCGCCGCCTGGCCGGCGTCATAGCCGGGCTGCGGGACGCCGTTACCATTGTGGGCGGCGGCGAGACGGCGGCCGTGGTGGAGCAACTGGGGCTGGCCTCCCGCTTCACTCATGTCTCTACCGGCGGCGGCGCCAGTCTGGAGTTCCTGGAAGGGCGCGAGCTGCCCGGTGTGGCCGCTCTGGAGGACGCGGACTGAGATAACTGCGCCCTTGCCCCTGGCCCCCGCAATCCTGGAAGATAGGACTTGGCCATGGAACTGGAGCTAGCGCGTGAGCTGACCGTAGAGGCCGAGAGCAAGATCGTCCTCCTGGTGATGGACGGCCTGGGCGGACTGCCCCACCCGGAGACGGGACGTACGGAGCTGGAGACCGCTTATACCCCGCACCTGGACCGGCTGGCCAAAGAGGGTATGTGCGGCCTCACCGTCCCCGTGGGGCCGGGCATCACGCCGGGCAGCGGCCCCGGCCACCTGGCCCTCTTCGGCTACGACCCTTACCGCTTCCAGGTGGGGCGTGGCGTCCTAGAAGCGCTGGGCATCGACTTTGACCTGCAGCCGGGGGACGTGGCCGCCCGTGGCAACTTCTGCACCGTGGACGCCCAGGGCCTCATCACCGACCGCCGCGCCGGGCGTATCGGCACGGAGAAGTGCATGGAACTCTGCCAGAAGCTGCGCCAGGCGCGGCTGGAAGGGGTGGAGCTCTTCATCGAGCCGGTGCGGGAACACCGCTTCGTCCTGGTGCTGCGGGGCGAGGGGCTCTCCGACCAGCTGGCCGATACCGACCCCCAGCGGGAGGGGAGGCCGCCGCTACCGGCCACCGCCACCGCCCCTGAGGGAGAGAGCACCGCCCGTCTGGTCAACGACTTCCTGGCCCAGGCGGCCACCCTCCTGCGCGACGAGGCCCCGGCCAACATGCTGCTGCTGCGGGGCTTCGCCAAGCGGCCGCACTGGCCCACCATGCAGGAGGTCTTCAAGCTGCGGGCCGCCGCCATCGCCTACTACCCCATGTACCGGGGGCTGGGCAAGCTGGTGGGGATGACTCCCCTCCCCTCCGGCCCTCGCCTGGAGGACGCCATCTCCTCCCTGCGGGAGAATTGGGGGCGCTTCGACTTCTTCTTCCTCCACTACAAGGCCACGGACACCGCCGGCGAGGACGGCGACTTCGACCGCAAGGTGGAGGCCATCGAGGCGGCGGACAAGGCCCTGCCCGCCCTGGTGGAGCTGGAGCCGGACGTTCTCATCGTCACCGGCGACCACTCCACGCCGGCCGTGCTGGCGGGACACTCCTGGCACCCCGTACCCATCGTCATACGTGCCCGCTGGGCCCGCGCCGACGCCTGCGACGCCTTCAACGAGGTGGAGCTGCAGCGGGGAATCCTGGGTACCTTCCCGGCCAAGGACGTGCTCCCCCTGGCCCTGGCCCACGCCGGCCGGTTGAAGAAGTTCGGGGCCTGACGCCTCCGGAGGCACTGGCAGTAACCTCACCCTAGACCGTACACGGAGCGTGGACAGATGCGGCGCACCCCTGTCATAGCCGGCAACTGGAAGTGCCATCTGCGCCTGGAGAGCGCCCGCCAGCTCGCCCAGGCGCTGCGGGAGGCCCTGGACATCCTGGACGGCGTGGAGCAGGTGGTCTGCCCCGTCTTCGTCCACATACCAGCGGTGGCCGAAGCGCTGCGGGGCTCCGCCGTCCACGTGGGCGCCCAGGACGTCCACTGGCAGGACGATGTGGCCGCCACCGGCGAGGTAGGGCCGGCCATGCTGGCGGAGCTGGTAGAATACGTCATCATAGGTCACTCCGAGCGACGCCGCATCTTCGGCGAGACGGACGAGATGGTGAACCGCAAGGTGAAGGCGGCCCTGGCGGCCGGCCTCCGCCCCATCCTCTGCATCGGCGAGACGCTGGAGGAGCGTCAGGAGGGACGCACCGAGGAGGTGCTGCTCCGTCAGGTTCGGGCGGGCCTGGCGGAGGTGGAGCTGCCGGACGGCTTCATCATCGCCTACGAGCCGGTGTGGGCCATCGGCACGGGGGTGGCCGCCTCCGGCCCTCAGGCCAACGAGGCCATCGGCCTCGTGCGGGAGGAGGTAGCCCGCCTCTTCGGTCGGGAGCGGGCGGGGACGCTGCGCCTCCTCTACGGCGGCAGCGTCGACCCGGCCAACATCGGCGAGTTCATGGCCCAGCCGGAGATAGATGGCGCCCTGGTGGGCGGGGCCAGCCTGCGGGCCGACACCTTTGTCCAGATCGTCCAGGTGGCAGCCCAGGCCCGGCCCGGCGGGAGGTGAGGCGGAGATGCCCCAGGAAGCGATGCTGGAGTCCCTGCGAAAGAGCCGGGAAATTAACATAACCATCAAGGGCCGTCGCAGTGGCCGCGACATATCGCTCCCCGTGTGGTTCGTCCTGGACGAGGAGCGCCCCAGCCTCTGGCTGTTACCCATACACGGCTCTCGCAGCCCGTGGTTCCGTAACCTGGAGGCCAGCCCCGTCCTGCGGGTGGAGGTGGGAGGCCACGCTGTCAGCACGCCGGTGAACCTCCAGCGGGACCCCGCAGTGGTGCAGCAGGTGATCGAACGGTTCAAGGAGCGCTACACGGCCCGCGAGTTCGAGAAGTACTATCATGGCGTGGACGTGGCCATAGAGGTGCCCCTGGCCGATGGCAGCTAGGCGAGACACAGCGGAACGGCCCCTGGTGGCCATCGTCGGCGCCACCGCCACCGGCAAGACCCAGCTGGCGGTAGCCCTGGGCCAGCGCTTCGCCGGGGAGGTCATCAACGCCGACTCCCGTCAAGTCTACCGCTACATGGACATTGGTACCGCCAAGCCCACGGCCGAGGAGCGGGCCGCCGTACCCCATCACCTGGTGGACATCGTCAACCCGGACCAGCCCTTCAGCCTGGCGGAGTGGCTGTCGCTGGCGCGGGCCGCTCTGGAGGACGTGTGGACCCGCGGCCGCCTTCCCCTCCTGGTAGGAGGCACGGGCCAGTACGTGTGGGCCCTTCTGGAGGGATGGACCGTCCCCCGCGTCCCGCCCCAGCCGGAGCTGCGTCGCCAGCTCCTGGAGCGGGCCGCCCGGGAGGGGGGCCACGTCCTCTTCCAGGAGCTGCAGGCCCGCGACCCGGAGGCCGCCCGCTTCATAGACCCTCGCAACCTGCGGCGGGTGGCGCGCGCCCTGGAGGTGCTCTACGTCACCGGCGAGCCTTTCTCCCGGGCGCGGGGCAAGGAGCCGCCACCCTTCCGGGCCCTCGTCCTGGGGCTCTGGCTCCCCCGGGACGAGCTCTACCGCAGCATCGACGAGCGGGTGGAGCGTATGGTCCGGGAGGGGCTGGTGGAGGAGGTGCGCCGGCTGCTAGCGATGGGCTACGGCCGTCACCTGCCCGCCATGTCGGGCATCGGCTACAAGGAGGTGGCCCAGTACCTGGCGGGGGAGATGGACCTGGCCACCGCCGTGGCACGCATCAAGACGGAGACCCACCGCCTGGTGCGCCACCAGGAGGACTGGTTCCGTCGGGACGACCGTCGCATCCGCTGGCTGCGGGCCGACGTTCCCGACCTGATAGACGAGGCGGCCTGGCTCCTGAGGACGGAGCTGGGGCTCCAGGAGTGGGCGCCCGCCAGGGGGCCCATGGGGCAGGGGTGAGAGGATATGCGTTTCGTCAAGATGCACGGCACCGGCAACGACTTCGTCCTGGTGGAGGCGCAGGGCGAGGAGCAGGACTGGCCGGCCCTGGCCCGCGCCGTCTGCGACCGCCACTTCGGCATCGGCGCCGATGGCCTTCTCCTGGCCCTCCCCTCGACGACGGCCGATGTCCGCATGCGCATATTCAACCCGGACGGCTCCGAGGCGGAGATGTGCGGCAACGGCATCCGTTGCCTGGTGCGCTACGCCGTGGAGCGTGGCCTGGTGCGGCCGCGAGGGGACGAGACCACCGTGGAGACCCTGGCCGGCCTCCGTACCGTCCGCCTGGAGTGGGAGGACAGACGGATAGCCCGGGTGACGGTGGGGATGGGGCGCCCCCGCTTCTCCCCGGCCGAGGTGCCGGTGGCCCTGGAGGCGTTCGGCCCGGTGGTGGACCATCCCCTGGAGATAGCCGGGCACCTCCTACACCTCACCTGCCTCTCCCTGGGCAATCCCCACGCTGTCCACTTCCTGGACACCCCGGTGGCCCGCTTCCCCCTGGCGCAGGTAGGGCCCCAGGTGGAGCGGCACCCCCTCTTCCCCAACCGCGTCAACTTCGAGGTGGCGCGGCTCCTGGACCGCCGCCGCCTGGAGCTGCGGGTGTGGGAGCGGGGGGCGGGTGAGACCCTGGCCTGCGGCAGCGGCGCTACCGCCGCCGTCGTCGCCGCCCGGCTCCACGGCTGGGCCGACGAGGCCGTGGAGGTGGCGCTCCCCGGCGGCACCCTGGTCATCCGCTGGGACGGCGAGGGCGAGGCCCTCCTCTCCGGCCCCGCCGAGTTCGTCTTCGAGGGGACCTGGCTGGGCGAGACCTTCCCCAGAGGCAGCGGCAACTGAAGGAGGTAGCCATGGTCAAGATGATCGTCTGCCTGCGACGGCTGCCCCACCTCTCCCGGGAGGAGTTCCAGCGCTACTGGCGAGAGGTGCACGGGCCCCTGGTAGCCAAGCACGCCGAGGCCCTGCGCATGCGTCGCTACATCCAGGCCCACACGGTGCCCGGCCCCCTGCTGGAGGCGCTGCAGCGACGCCGCGGCTTCGGCGAGCCCTTCGACGGCGTGGCCGAGGTCTGGTTCGACAGCCTGGAGGACATCTCCGCCCCCATGCAGACCCCGGAGGGGCGGGAGGCCATGCGCCAGATCATGGAGGACGAGAAGAACTTCCTGGACGTGGCCCGCTCCGTCGCCATCATCACCGAGGAGCACTCCATCCTGGAGGGGACGGAGGCGGCCAAGTAGACAGGAGGTCAGACAAGGTGCGCTTTTCCAGACGCCTGGACAGGCTGCCGCCCTACCTCTTCGTGGAGATCAGCCGCAAGATAGCGGAGAAGCGGGCGCGAGGGATACGCGTCGTCTCCTTCGCCATAGGCGACCCCGACCTTCCCACGCCGGCCCCCGTCATCGACGCCCTGGTGGAGGCGGCCCGTGATCCGGCCAACCACCGCTACCCGGAGACGGAAGGCTTGCCGGAGCTGCGACAGGCCATCGCCAACTGGTACCGGCGCCGCTTCGGTGTGGAGCTGGACCCGGACGCCGAGGTGTTGCCCCTCATCGGCTCCAAGGAGGGGATCGCCCACATCGCCCTCTGCTTCATCGACCCCGGCGACATCGCCCTGGTGCCCGACCCCGGCTACCCGGTCTACGCCATGGGCACCGTCCTGGCTGGCGGCGAGCCGTACTACCTCCCCCTGCGGGAAGAGAACGGCTTCCTCCCCGACCTGGACGAGGTGCCACCTGAGGTGGCGGGCCGGGCCAAGCTCCTCTGGATCAACTACCCCAACAACCCTACCGGCGCCGTGGCGGAGCTGGACTTCTTCCAGCGGGTGGTGGAGTTCGCCCGTCGCCACGGACTGGCGGTATGCCATGACGCACCCTATACAGAGGTGGCCTTCGATGGCTACCGGCCGCCCAGCTTCCTCCAGGCCGCGGGTGCCAAGGAGGTGGGCGTGGAGTTCCACTCCCTCTCCAAGTCCTACAACATGACCGGCTGGCGCATCGGCATGGCGGTAGGGAACGCCGCCATGATACGGGCCCTGCGGGACGTCAAGTCCAACCTGGACTCCGGCATACCTCAGGCCATCCAGCGGATGGCCATCGCTGCCCTGGAGGGGCCCCAGGACTGCATCGAGGAGCACAACCGTGTCTACCAGCGCCGCCGCGACCGCCTGGTGGAGGCGCTGCAGGCGCTGGGACTGCGCGTGGCCCCCAGCAAGGCCTCTCTCTACCTCTGGGCGCGCGTGCCCGAGGGCGAGACCTCGGTGAGCTTCGCCACCCGGCTGCTGGAGGAGGCGGCGGTGGTGGTGACGCCGGGCATCGGCTACGGCCCCAGCGGCGAGGGCTACATCCGTCTCTCCCTCACCCTGCCGGACGAGGACGTGGAGGAGGGGCTGCGGCGTATGGAGCGTCTCTCCCGCGGGGAGCGGCCCCTGGACTGAGCCGGCCTAGACCTCCGGTGGCAGGGGCGGCCCCAGCACCCGCTGGCCGTAGCGGCCAGCCACCTCCCTGAACTGCTCCGGTGACAGGGGCCCGCTGCGCTGCAGCGCCGACACCTCCTCGAACAGCCTCTCGTAGCCGCCGGGGGAGATGAAGGCCAGCACCCTCGCTGGCCGTGGTCGACGATTGGTCAGGGTGTGGGCGGTGCCGCCCGGAGCGAAGAGGAGCGTTCCCGCCGGCGCCTGGACCAGTCGCTCCCCCAGCTGGAAAGTGGGCTCCCCCTCCAGCACGAAGAAGACCTCGTGATGGGGATGGGTGTGGAGGGGCGGCCCCTGGGCCGGCGCGGGCGGGAAGGCTATCTCGAACACGGCGAGGGCGCCCTGGCTCTGCTGGGCCGCCACCTTGATGGTGAGCCTGTTCCCCAGAAAGTCGAGGTGCCGCCCCTCGCCGGAGGGCAGAATCAGGCCCGCGTCCTCTGACATCCTTATCTACCTCCTCGCTGCCGATGCCCGAATCTTACCACGGACGGGAGGGAAAGGGGCCCGCGGTCCTCCCTGCGTGCCGGGAGGATCCCCGTGTTCAAGGTCGCCATAGCCAGAGCGTGAGAGCTGTCACGCGCGGGAGAGGAGCACACCCACGCTCATGACCACCGTGGCCAGAGCGAGAAGAAGGAGAGCGCGCTCGGCGGGGGCGGCCAGCAGGAGGGCGTCCAGGGGCTCCCGGGCGCCGTCCCAGCCCGTCGCCTCTCCGCTCACGTGGCGGAAACGACGTCGCAGCGTGCGCGCCCAGCGGCTGAGGCAACGCTGGGCCAGGCTCAGGGCGAAGGTAGCCATGGCGCCGACCAGCGCCGGCAGCCCCAGCGACTCGCCGTTGGCCCAGTAGCTGGCCAGGAGGGGGAAGCTTCCCCAGGAAAAGGCGAACCAGAGGTCGCCGTGGAGGCGTCCGCCCAGCCACTCCAGGTTGTAGGCCGGCACCATGACGACGCCGAAGACGATGAAGGCCCAGAGCCAGGGCGTCACGGTGACCGCTCCTAGGGCGCCCACCGCCAGGGCCCCCGCCAGGGAGACCACGGCCAGCCCCCATAGCCATGCCCTGGGGATACCGGTGCCCAGGGGCCGGCCCTTCAGCTCGTCCAAGGCGTGGGCGCTGACCCCCACCGCCAGAAAGAAGGCCAGGAGAGTGGCGGCCAGCCGCTCCCAGTGGACGGACGGGGCCAGCCCCGCCCCCAGCACCACGTAGCTGAGGTGCCAGGCCGTGTAGGGAGGGTGCAGGAGGGTCACGTAGTCCCGCCAGCCGCCGCCGGGCAGTGCGTAGAAGGCGGGCCGCAGACGCTGCGGCGACGGTGCCGCCGCTCGCCGCTGCGAGGTCATGGCGGCCCCTTGCTCCCCCAGACCAGCAACGCTCCGCCCAGAGAGAGGCGACGCGCCCGGACATCGGCGAAGCCGTTCTCTCGCCACAGAGCGAGGAGCCGCTCCTCCGGCCAGCGTTCGTAGAAGCGGCGGATGCTCTCTCCCAGGAAGCGGCCCACCCGGTGCCAGGCCGGAGAGATGAGGCGTCCCAGGGCCGGCATCAGCAGATCGGTGTGGAAGCGCCAGGGCCAGTAGAAGGGCTGGCGCGGCACGGCGAAGTCCAGGGAGGCCATGACGCCCCCGGGACGGACGAGCCGGGCCAGCGCCCGCAAGACGGCCGGCACATCGTTGACATAACGTAACAAATAGGTGAAGATCACGGCATCGAATACGGCGGGGGCGAAGGGTGGCGCCTCGGCCGTGCACTCCACCAGATCGAGGGGGAGGGTCTGCCGTCGCGCTCGTCTCTGAGCCTCGAGGAGCATCGGACGGGTGATGTCGGCGGCTATCACCCTCACGCCGGGGCGACGAGTCAGGGGAAGGGCGAGGGCGCCGGTGCCGGTGGCCATGTCCAGGACCAGGGCCGGCGTGGGCAGGCGTAGCTGGGCCAGCAGGAGTCGGTGCCAGCGGCGGTACTGGCCGTAGCTCATGAGCTGGGGCGGCCAGTCATAGGTGGCAGCGATGCCGGAGAAGAGCTCCCTGGCCAGCACGTCCCCTTCCTCCTCCCTCCTTCTGTCTACGCTGGGGCCAGCGGCACTGTTTTATACTAGTATACGAGGGCGCCCCCAGCGCCAGCAGACGAGGAGGGAGAAAGCATAGGCCGCAGACTGCACGAGACGGTGGGCCCGCCAGAGCGTGCCCTGCTGGTGGGCGTCTTCGCCAAGAACGGGGGCCGACGGGGATGGAACGGGGAGAGCTCGCTGGAGGAGCTGGCCCTCCTGGCCAGCACCGCCGGCGCCCAGGTAGTGGGCACCGTATTCCAGAAGCTGGAAAGGCCAGACCCGGCCTACTACATCGGTCAGGGGAAGCTCCAGGAGATCATAGCCCTGCGACAGCGTCAGCCCTATGACCTGGTCATCTTCGACGAGGAGCTGTCGCCCTCGCAGCAGCGGAACCTGGAGCGGGCCCTCAAGGTCAAGGTCATAGATCGCACCGCCCTCATCCTGGACATCTTCGCCCAGCACGCCCGTACCCGCGAGGGCCGTCTGCAGGTGGAGCTGGCCCAGCACGAGTACCTGCTCCCCCGGCTGCGGGGCCAGTGGGCCCACCTGGAACGGCTGGGGGGCGGTATCGGCACCCGGGGCCCGGGCGAGACCCAGTTGGAAACGGACCGCCGCCTCATCTACCGCCGCATTCAGCGACTGCGCCAGGAGCTGGAGGAGGTGCGGCGCCACCGCGCCCTCCACCGACGCCGGCGGGCGCGAGAGGGCCTGCCGGTGGTCTCCCTGGTGGGCTACACCAACGCCGGCAAGAGCACCCTCATGTCCGCCCTCTCCGGGGCCGACGCTTTCACCGCCGACCAGCTCTTCGCCACCCTGGACCCGCTCACCCGGCGTGTCCGGCTGCCGAGCGGCGGCTTCTTCCTCCTGACGGACACGGTGGGCTTCATCCAGAAGCTTCCCCCGCAGCTAGTGGCCGCCTTCCGCGCCACTCTGGAGGAGCTGGAGGAGGCGGACCTGCTCTTGCACGTCATCGACATAACGCACCCCAACGCCGCCGAACAGGCCCAGACGGTGGAGGAGACGCTGGCGGAGCTGGGCCTGAGCGACCGCCCTCGCATCGAGGTGCTGAACAAGGTGGACCGGCTCTCCCGCCACGATGGTCGGCCCATAGAGGGCCTGGAGGAACTGGCCGGCCTGCTACCGGAGGAGGCGCCGGAGAGCGGACGCGCCCTTCTGGTCTCGGCCCTCAAGGGCTGGGGCATCCCGGAGCTGCTGGCAGCCATAGAGACGGCCCTCCAGGAGAGAGGCCGTCTGCCCAGTGCGGCGCGGGGCCGCGCCTAGCCCTTGATGGGCTCCCAGCGGTCGGCCCAGCGCTGGATGGCCTCCACCACCTGCTGAAGCTCTTTGCCCTTGTCCGTCAGGGCGTACTCGATGCGGACAGGGGTGGTGGAGACCGCCCTCTTCTGAACGATGCCCTCCCTCTCCAGCTCCTTGAGGCGCTGGGAGAGGAGGCGGTCGCTGATGCTGCCCACGTAGTCCCTGATCTCGGTGAAGCGGCGCGGGCCGCCCAAGAGGGCCCGCACCACCAGGGGCGTCCACCGCTTCCCCAGCACCCTCACCGCCTTCTCGTAGCGGGGGCAGAAGCGAGTGATGTCGACCGGTGCCTGATTCCGCACCATAGCCAGAGTCATTGTAAGATAGCGGGAATAATCTGACAACTCGATAGAGGGTCACTCCCGGCCGGGTGGCCCGGGGGCGGTCTCAGGCGACGGCGCCTTCCTCGGCGCCCCAGAGACGCACCGCCAGCTCAGCGACGCGGCGCCCCAGCGCCCGCGCCTGCTCCCGGTCTTCCTCTGTCACCTGGCCGTGGGCGGTGGCGCCGTAGTAGGAGCCGGAGGTGCGCATCCGCTCGGACCAGGGGAGTCCCACCACCACCATCCCGTGGGCGAAGAGGAGGTGCAGGAGCTGCAGCAGAGTGGCCTCGATGCCGCCGGAGCGGGAGTAGCCAGCGGTGAAGGCGGCCCCCACGCGCCCAGCAAGCTCGCCGGTCTCCCAGAGGTCGCCGGAGTAGTCGAACCACTCCTTCAGCTTGCCGGTGATGCCACTCCAGTTGGGGGAGCCCAGGATGAGGGCATGGCACCCCCTCAGCTCCTCCACCTGTGCCTCGTCCAGCCGACGGTAAAGGAGCCGGGCGCCGGGGACGGAGCGCACCCCTTCCGCCACCGCCTCCGCCAACTGCTCCACCAGGCCGCCCCGGGAATCGAAGAGCAGCAACACCCGGGCCATTCGCCTCACCTGGGGGCCAGCTTAGGGCCGTCCTTCCCGCCGGTCAATACGGGCGTTGCCACCCCTGGGGACGCGCGGCTAACATGGGAGTGCCGGCGGACCGCCGGGAAGGCCTTCAATTTGGAGGAGCTGCCCATGACCACCCCCGCGTTCCCTCGCATCACCGACGAGGCCCTGGAGGAGCTGCGGCGCCAGATCGGCATGGAGGTCCAGGACCACTTCTTTGTCCGGGTGGCGACGGAGGACGCCATCCGCAACTACGCCCTGGGCATCGGCGATCCCAACCCCCTCTGGCACGACCGTGAGTATGCCGAGCGGACGCGCTGGGGCAGCCTGCTGGCACCGCCTACCTTCCTTTACGCCACCAGTCGGGTGGCCGGCGGCTACGTGGGGGGCCTGCCGGGAGTGCACGCCATGTTCGGTGGCAGCCACTTCCGCTGGCGGCAGCCCATAAGAGAGGGGACGCGCGTCAGCACCCGCGCCCGCCTCAAGGACCTGGTGCTGCGGGAAACCCGCTTCGCCGGGAGATCGGTACAGCAGATTTACGAGGTGGAGTTCTTCGACCAGGAGGGACAGCTCCTCTGCGTGGCCGATTCCTGGTGCTTCCGCACGGAGCGGGACACGGCACGGGAGCGGGCCAAGTACGGCCAGAGCGCCTCCCCCCACGTCTACACCGACGACGAATTGCGGGCCATCATGGAGGACTACGAGCGGGAGGTAGTCCGGGGTGTCGAGCCCCGCTACTGGGAGGACGTGCAGGTGGGGGAGGAGCTGACGCCGGTGGTGAAGGGCCCCATGTGCCCCACCACCTCCATCGCCTTCCTACTGGGGTGGGGAGGGCTCTACGTGAGGGCCCACCGCTTCGCCTTCGAGCAGTACCGGAGGCACCCCGCCCTGGCCATCCCCAACGCTCAGAACGTGCCGGAGCCCCCGGAGCGGGTCCACTGGGACAGCGAAATGGCCCGCCTGGTGGGCGTCCCCGCCGCCTACGACTACGGGCCCGAGCGGGTCTCCTGGATGGGCCACCTAATGACCAACTGGGTCGGGGACGACGGCTTCCTGGAGGAGCTGTACGTGGAGATCCGCTACCACAACATCATGGGAGACACCACCTGGTGCAAGGGCCGGGTAGCCGCCAAGGAGATGGAGGGCGGTATCCCCCGCGTCCGTTGCGATATCTGGGCCCACAACCAAGACGGCATCGTCACCGTCCGGGGCTACGCTGTGGCCCGCCTACCCTCCCGCCAGGGCTCCTAGGAGAGGGCGTCCAGCAGGAGGGGCCGCCCTCTCGCCCCGCCTAAGCGCGGGCTATCTTGATATCGTTGCCGTCCACCAGCACCTGGTAGACAGGGATGGGCTCAGCGGGGGGAGGGCTGACCACCTCGCCGGTGCGGACGTTGAACTGGCCGGCGTGGAGGGGGCACTCCACCACGTCCAGGATGAGGATACCCTTGCACAGGGCGCCGTCGGCGTGGGTGCAGCGGTTGCCGAAGGCGAAGAACTCGCCGTCCACGTTGGCCACCACTATCTCCTCGCCGTCCAGCACCACCAGCTTCATCTCGCCTGGCGGGATCTCGTCCACCCTGGCCACCTTGACCGGTTCGCTCATGGCTCCTGCCCTCGTCGGAAGGTCTCGGTGTACGCCCGCGGCCTCGGGGGGCCTCAGGCGGCATCGAAGGCGATGTACAGGGCGTTCAGGCCGTTGAACAGAATGTTCGGCTCGTGGCTGAAGTCGTTCCCCTCGGCGAAGCGCAGGTTCCGCAGCCGCTTCAGCAACTCCTCGTAGGCCACACGGGCCTCCAGCCTGGCCAGGGGTGCCCCCAGGCAGTGGTGGATGCCGTAGCCGAAGGCCAGGTGCTCCCTGGCGTTGGGCCGGTGCATGTCGAAGCGGTCGGGGTCGGGGAACTTACTCTCATCGCGGTTGGCGGCGGCCCACAAGAGCCACACCTTGGAGCCAGCCGGTATCTTCACGCCGTGCAGCTCCGTGTCCCGGGTGGTGACGCGGAAGAGGCCCCGGATGGAGGGCTCCAGCCGCAGCACCTCCTCCAGGAAGTTGGGGATGAGGGAGGGGTCGGCGTAGAGGGCCGCCATCTCCTGCGGGTGTTCGATGAGGATGCGCATGGCATGGGTGAGGAGGCGGGTGGTGGTGTCGTTGCCGGCCACCAGGAGCTGCTGGAGCATGAAGATGAGCTCCTCGTCGCTGAAGGGGCGACCATCGGGCTGGGCGTGGACGATCTCGCTTATCAGGTCTCCCTCCACCGGATGGGCCCGCCGCTCCTGGATCCGCTCGAAGAGGTAGCGCTGCATATCCAGGAGGCTGCGCAGCATCGCCACGTCCTCCTCCTCGCTGACCAGGGCCCCCAGACGGTGCAGGGAGGCGTCGGTCCACTCCTTCACCTTGGGGATCAGCTCCGTCGGGAAGTTGAAGACAGCGGTGATGACGGTGACGGGCAGAGGTATGGCGAAGCGGGCCACGAACTCTACCTGCCCCTCGTCGATGAAGGAGTCGATGAGCTCGTTGACCAGGGCCCGCACCTTGGGCTCCATCCTGGCCAGACGGCGGGCGAAGGCTCGCTGGGCCACCTGCCGCTGACGGGTGTGGTCTGGCGGGTCAGCGTGGAGGAGGGTGGGCACCATGCGCCACATCTGGGAGATGATCTCCCGCATCTCGGGGGTGGGCTTGCGACGGGCGCCCGTGGTAGCGATGTGGGAGCTGAAGACCTCTGGCTGCATCTCCACCTGGACGATGTCGTCGTAGCGGCTGATGATGTAGGCATCCAGCTCCGGCGAGTAGAAGACAGGGGCCTCCCTCCTCAGGGCGGCGAAGAACTCGTACGGCCGTTCCCACGTCTCTGGGCTGACGACCCGGAACTCGTAGACAGACGTCATGCCAGCACCCCCGTACCTAGCCTTTCCCTCGTTAGCCGAATCTTACCACAAGACGAGCGCACGAGGCACGGAACTGGTGGGGGCAGACTCGGCCCGGGACGGACCGTATCGTCCTGTCACAGCGCTGGCGGGCCCCTTAGGGGCCGTGGCCCAGCTCGGGCGGCGGTCAGTCGCCCAGGAGGGTGGTGTAGCCGAGGGAGACTATCTCTTCCACGTACTCGGAGCGCCAGCCAGGGTCAGGTATGCGGTGGCCGTTCTCCCGGAACCAGCGGTGCAGCTTGAGGTACTGCTCCTCCAGGTAGCGACGCCAGGCATCCTCCTCCTGGAAGAGCTCCGGGTCCACCTCCTCCAGCCGCTTGTCCATCTCCTCCGGGTCCAGGTCCAGGTCCTCCCGCCAGTAGTCGGCCAGGTACTCCACGCACTCCTCTAGCTGCCGACGGCACTCTTCTAGGAGGGCGGTCATCATGCCCAGTTCGTTGACCCGGCGGCCGCGGAGACGGACGGCACGGGCGCAGCCCTCGCACAGGGTCACTAGCTTGCGGGCGTCGCAGTACTCCTGCTTGTTGCAGCCCTCGCACAGGGGGGCCCAGTGGGCGGCCTCCGGCAGGCGCAGATAGCCGATGTACACCTCATCCGTCAGGGCACCACAACGGGGGCAGGCGATCTTGTGGGCCAGGATCTCATTGATGGTGTGCTGCCAGTCTATCTGCATGGCTGCCCTCGGGACGCTTCACACCCCGGCTCAAGCTCTATGATAAAACGCCTCCGCCCCCTGTCAATCAGCCGGCGCTCCGGCTCCCGGCGAGGACGCGGTGCGGGGGATCTCCCGCGGCCAGTGGTGGTTCCAGGGCCGCGCCTGCTCGAAGGCGTGGGCGGCCTGGAGCACCAGGTCGTCCCGGTGGAGGGGCCCCACTATCTGCAGCCCCACCGGCAAGCCGGCGCTGGTGAAGCCAGCCCGCACGCTGATGGCCGGGTGGCCGGTGAGGTTGAAGGGATAGGTGTAGGCGATGAAGTTCATGGGGTGCGTCACCGGCTGGCCGTCTATCTCCGGGGGTAGCTGGCCGTCTCGTACCTCGAACGCCTCCGTGGCCACCGTAGGCGTCAGCAGCAGGTCGTAGCGCTCGAAGAGGGCCCACAGCTCGCGCACCAGGCGGGAGCGCACCATCTGGGCCTCCACCAGCTCCGCCTGGGTGGTCTCGCGGGCCCGCAGGGCGATGGCCAGGAAGCCACGGCGGAACTGCTCCCGGTGGCGGTCCAGGGCATCGCCCACCAGGGCCAGCACCTCGGCGCCGATGATGGTGTGCCAGGCGACGGCGGCATCGGGCAGCGAGATGTCCACCTCCTCCACGGCGTGTCCCATCTCGGCGAAGGCCTCGGCCGCCCGGCGGGCCTGCTCCAGCACCTCCCGCTGCACCTTGGCGTAGCCCAGGGTGGGGCTCCAGGCGATGCGCAGCCGCGGCAGAGGCTCCGCCAGCTTCTCCACATAAGAGTAACCAGGATGGGGCAGCGAGTAGGGATCGCACGGATGGT